>OGUQ01002115.1_pt1 | contig 14452 bp, 8 predicted proteins | sample 1574701 | NCBI WGS metagenome assembly OGUQ01 (sample SAMEA2582087, study PRJEB24529) | metagenome | biome: Human gut stool | place: China | collected 2011 | reverse complement strand
TGCGGCTGGCGGAGAGGGTCCGCAAGTGTTGTCCCCACACCAAAATCGTTTATTTTATCTCCCCGCAGGTGTGGGCATGGCATCGCGGGCGCATTCCCAAGATGGTGCGCATGCTGGATTTGATGATGTGCATCTTCCCTTTTGAGGCTCCCTTGTTCCAGGAAGCCGGCCTGAGAACGGAGTTTGTGGGGCATCCCCTGGTGGATGAAATTGCATCCATCCGTAAGGAGGGCGTCCGGGAGCCGTCACTGGTCGGTCTGTTTCCCGGCAGCCGGAACCGTGAAATTGACAGGCATTTCCCGGTATTTATAGAGGTAGTGAGCCGTCTTTCCCGGGAACGGCCGGAACTGTCCTTTGAAACCGGTATCTTTCAGCCCTTCTACCTGAGGAACCCAACGCCAGATGTAATACAGAATGACGATTCCCCAAAGTCCTACCAGCAGGAAGGTAGCCCGCCACGAAAGCATGGTGCTTAAAGAAGTTCCCAGCGGTACGCCGAACAGGTTGGCGATGGTCATTCCGGCTATCATGATGGAGACAGCTTCTGAACTCTTGCCTTTATCGGCAAGCCTTTCCGCAACGATAGAACCGACCCCGAAATAGGCTCCGTGAGGGAGTCCGGAGATGAAGCGGGAGATAAGCAGCATCCAGTAGTTAGGTGATAATGCCGCACAGATATTGCCTACCATAATCAGCGTGACTAATACCAGCAATATATGTTTTAATGGATATTTACGTGCTAATGTCAATACAGGGGCGCCGACACAAACGCCTAGTGCGTAGGCGGAAATGAAATGTCCGGCAGCAGGGATGCTAATCTTTAAATCTCTGGCTACATCGGGCAGTATACCCATCATCACGAACTCGGCGATACCCAATCCGAGGGTACCGAATGCCAATGCAATAAGACTTTTCTTCATACGAAACCTAACCTGATGCCTGTTACTTTTTACCTTCTTTATTTAGCGTATTTTTTACGGGGTGCAAAGGTAAAACAAAATCTCTCAGAATGAGTTCGTCATGAACGATTTTGATTTAAGTCAATTTATTGCTTCTTTATCCACTCAGTCATGTCTTTCAAGACTTCCGGATTTATTGTCTCTTCCAATTGTCCGTATTCGGCTAAAGTTCCTTTCTCACAAGTCTGAAACAGGTGGTTCAGTTTTGGATAGACTTTGATTGTCACATTCTTGTTTCCGTTCTCGCTGATGTGCTGCTTGATAGCAGTCAGATTCATATCGGCATCTACTTGAATGTCTTTTTCTCCGTTTAATGCTAAAACCGGGCACTTTATTTTTTTCAGACTTGCAGTCGGATCGTATCTCATAAAGTGGAGATACCACGGTGAAGTCATGGAGTTTATTTGGGCAGATAGTTGTTGTACGGTATTCAGGTCTTTCAACTGTCCGGCAGACATGGTTCTGGTAACATCAGCGTAAACTTCTTTTCTGATTTCATCCGCCGACTTGTCCGTTTGCTGTAATAAAGAGTATCTGTGGCGAACGGATGGTTTCATTGTCTGCCACACCGGATCGGGCATCCCTTGGGACTTGGAAATCAATTCAACTTGTTTAAGCATCAAGCTGTCACCTCGCACGGCAGCTCCTGCCAATGATATGATAAATGAGATGTTGGGGTCTTTGGCGGCAATATCAAATGCGATTGTTCCACCGCAGCTATGTCCGATAATGCCGATTTTCCGGGTATTAATTTCTTTTCTGCTGCGTAGATAGTTCAGCGCTGCTTCCGTATCTTTTGCGAAATCTTCGTTGGTAGCACTTGCATAATCTCCTTGCGAAGCGGCTGTGCCACGATCATCGCATCTTAGTACGGCAATTCCGTTACGTGTCAGATAATCGGCGATAACAAGAAATGGTTTATGCCCCATAATTTCTTCATCTCTGTTTTGAGCACCACTTCCCGTAACCAATACTACAGCCGGAAATTTATTCCCTTTCTCCGGAAGGGTTAATGTGCCTGCCAGAGTGATTCCGTCCTGCGTATTTTTTACGCTGACTTCCTCGACCTTATAAGGAAAAGGCGGCTGAGGCTCCTGCGGGCGTTTAGGCCCGCTAAACTCTCCTTTCGTCAGATTCAATGGGAGGGGCATTCCTTGTGTGAATGTGCCGGTAATGGTTTGGTCGGCATTCAGCTTTCCTTTATAAGAGGCATGGATAATCGGTATCTGAACAGTCAGTGTAGAGTCTTGAAAAGAAGTTATTTTCGTTTTTATATCTTTGGTTCCCTGATCGGGGCTGTCAAGAGTTGTCACATAAGTCCCCTGTTCCGTATGTTTGATATGGAATACAATGGTTAACGAACCGGCAGGAAGGGAGAGTTTACCATGCCATGTACCCGAAATGTCTTGTGCGGAAAGATGTGAAGGAACTGTCAGTTCGATTAAAAAGCCGATGAAAGCGATGAGCATGAAACAACGTTTTGAAGTTTTCATAGGAATGAAATTTGGGTTTATAAATGACATTTGCAGATCAGAGATGTAGCATTAAATGCCTTTCTTTGATGACAAAGATATGCTTTTATATTAGATAACTTCTTTTTTTGTGGATATATTCAGTGGCATGAACCGCCATTTTCATAAAGGAGCCATTTTCCGGATATTCGCAATAATATTCCGTAGAAATAATGTCGGTTTCTGAAAGACTTTTATCTTTGCAGATATAATACATATGGCGCTATGAGAAAGATTATTTTGATTTTCGTGACAATTGTTCTTCCCTGTTTGCTTTGCGCAAGAAATGATGATAAGAGTACAGATATGCTGCTTCGTGAGATTGACGGAATTATCAGGAACCGTCAGACTTACGGTGCAGAAAAAGAAGCACGTATCTCCGATTTGAAGAAGCTGCTGTCCGAGGCTACCTCCGATGAGCAGCGTTATGGATTTTGCGGCAGGCTTTTCGACGAATATCGGGCTTATAATCTGGACTCTTCGTATGTATATGCACAGCGGAAGCAGGAACTGGCTTCTCATTTGAACAAACAGGATTATCTGGATGATGCCGCCATGAATATGGCAGAGGTGATGGGAACCACCGGAATGTACAAGGAAGCTTTGGAGCAGTTGGGACAGATAGACAAGAAAACCCTGTCTGATTATCTCTATCCCTATTATTACCACTTGTATCGTACTATTTACGGGTTGATGGGAGATTATGCCGTTACTGAGAAAGAGAAGAAAGAGTATTACCGGATGACGGACCTGTATCGGGATTCCCTTTTACAGACTAATGCCTCCGACTCATTGGGCCATGTGCTGGTGATGGCCGACAAATGCACCGTACACGCCCAATATGACCAGGCAATAACCATGCTGACCGACTTCTACCGGAAACCCTCTTTGGACGATCATTCCAAGGCGATGATTACTTATACCTTGTCAGAAGCCTATCGCCTCAAAGGAGACAAGAAAGGGCAGAAACACTTTCTGGCTCTCTCGGCCATCGCTGATTTAAAATCGGCAGTCAAAGAATATGTTTCCTTACGGAAACTCGCCTCTCTTGTATATGAAGACGGAGACATTGATCGTGCATACAACTATCTGAAATGCTCGCTCGAAGATGCTACGCTCTGCAATGCCCGCCTTCGTACCCTGGAAATCTCACAAGTCTTCCCCATCATCGATCAGGCTTACCAACTGAAAACCAAGCGGCAGCAACAGGAAATGAAGATATCTTTGATTTGTATCAGTCTGCTTTCCGTCTTTCTGCTGGTGGCTATATTCTTCGTTTACAAGCAGATGAAGAAAGTGGCTGCTGCCCGTCGGGAAGTGATTGACACGAATACGCTTCTGCAAGAACTGAACGGTGAACTTCATGACTCCAATTCGCAACTGAAAGAGATGAACCATACCCTTTCGGAAGCTAACTATATTAAAGAGGAATACATCGGTCGCTATATGGACCAGTGTTCCACCTACTTGGATAAGATGGACTTATACCGTCGTTCCCTGAATAAGATTGCGGCTACCGGCAGGGTAGAGGAGTTGTATAAAGCTATTAAATCTTCCCAATTCCTCGAAGAAGAGCTGAAAGAGTTCTACGCAAACTTCGATATGACCTTCCTGCAACTCTTCCCCAACTTTGTGGAAGAATTTAATGCGTTGCTTGTCGAACCGATGCAGCCCAAGCAGGGTGAACTGCTGAATACCGAACTTCGTATCTTTGCCCTGATCCGTCTGGGGATTACGGATAGTACCAAGATCGCCCAGTTCCTCCGCTACTCTGTGACCACTATTTATAATTACCGGACACGTGTCCGCAACAAAGCACTCGGCGAACGGGATGAGTTTGAGGCTAAAGTAATGAAAATAGGGAAGGTGGAAGAGTAAGAAATCCACTACTTTTTTAGCACGGTTGCTATTCTGTAATATTCTTATTATTAGTGTTTTATACTGTATTGTGCTGTATAAACCACTATATTTTTGCTATCTGGCAAAAGAAGCGCATTTAATTGTGGATACTTTTGTTTCAGTGAAAACAAAAAGTAATCCTAATATTAACTTTAAATTGATGTACATGGAACAGAGTATAAAGTCGAAAGGCTTTGAACATCGCCTCCTATTAATAATGTGGGGCTTGTTACTATCTCTTAGTGCATTCGCACAGCAGATTACAGTAAAAGGACATGTAGTGGACGCCACGGGCGAACCGGTGATCGGTGCCAGTGTGATAGAAGGCAAGTCCACGAACGGCACGATTACCGATATCGACGGTAACTTCTCATTAAATGTTTCTGCTAACAGCACATTGACCATTTCTTTTGTCGGCTATAAGACGCAGACTGTTTCAGTGAACGGAAAAACCGCACTGAAAGTAACCTTGCAGGAAGATACCGAAGTATTGGACGAAGTTGTTGTAGTAGGTTACGGAACGATGAAAAAGAGTGACCTGACCGGCGCCGTATCTTCCGTAGGAGTCAAAGATATCAAAGACTCTCCGGTAGCCAATATCGGTCAGGCAATGCAGGGCAAAGTATCCGGCGTGCAAATTATCGATGCCGGCAAACCGGGGGATAATGTGACGATTAAAATCCGTGGTCTGGGCACGATCAACAACAGCAACCCGCTGATTGTCATCGACGGGATTCCCACCGATTTAGGCTTATCTTCCTTGAATATGGCAGATGGGGAACGGGAAGACGTATTGAAAGATGCTTCGGCAACTGCCATCTACGGTTCGCGCGGTGCCAACGGTGTAGTGATGATTACCAGTAAACGCGGTGCCGAAGGCGCCGGAAAGGTAACGGTCAATGCGAACTGGGCGATACAGAATGCAACCAAAGTGCCTGATATGCTGAATGCCGCCCAATATGCAGCATTGAGCAATGATATGCTCTCAAACAATGACGATAACACCAACCCTTACTGGGCAGACCCTTCTTCATTGGGAAAAGGAACCAACTGGCTCGACGAGATGCTGCGCACGGGAGTGAAGCAGAGTTATTCGGTCAGCTATTCCGGCGGCACGGAAAAGGCGCATTATTACGTGTCCGGCGGTTTTCTCGATCAGTCCGGCATTGTGAAGAGTGTCAATTATCGCCGTTTCAATTTTCAGGCGAACAGTGACGCCCAAGTCAACAAATGGCTGAAATTCACCACCAACCTCACATTCAGCACAGATGTCAAAGAAGGAGGAACATACAGTATTGGTGATGCGATGAAAGCCCTTCCCACCCAACCGGTGAAGAATGACGACGGCAGTTGGAGCGGTCCCGGACAGGAGGCGCAATGGTACGGAAGTATCCGCAATCCGATCGGTACGCTTCACATGATGACTAACGAGACGAAAGGATATAACTTTCTCGCGAACATCACCGGAGAGATCACCTTCACTAAATGGCTGAAACTGAAAAGTACCTTCGGCTATGACGCCAAGTTCTGGTTTGCCGACAACTTCACGCCGGCATACGACTGGAAACCGAATCCGGTAGAAGAATCTTCCCGCTACAAAAGCGACAACAAATCATTCACCTACCTGTGGGACAACTACTTCGTATTCGATCATACTTTTGCAAAGAAACACCGTGTAGGTGTGATGGCAGGTTCTTCCGCACAGTGGAATAACTACGATTATCTGAACGCACAGAAAAATATCTTCATGTTCGACAATATCCATGAGATGGACAACGGAGAAAAGATGTACAGTCTTGGCGGCAGCCAGAGCGACTGGGCACTGCTTTCACTGATGGCACGTCTCAACTACTCATACGAAGACAAATACCTGCTGACGGCTACCGTACGTCGCGACGGCTCTTCCCGCTTTGGTAAGAACAACCGATGGGGAACATTCCCTTCCGTATCTCTGGCTTGGCGTGTTTCTCAGGAAGACTGGTTCCCGAAAGATAACTTCCTGATGAACGATCTCAAACTGCGTGTCGGATACGGTGTGACCGGTAATCAGGAAATCGGTAACTATGGATTTGTCGCATCCTACAACACGGGTGTCTATCCTTTCGGAAACAATAACTCCACTGCTTTGGTATCTACCACTCTCTCCAATCCGAACATCCATTGGGAAGAAGTGCGCCAGGCCAACTTCGGAGTGGACATGAGCCTGTTCGATTCGCGTGTCAGCCTTTCACTGGATGCTTATATCAAGAATACGAACGATATGCTGGTGAAGGCTTCCATCCCCATCACTTCGGGCTTTGAAGATACTACCGAGACTTTCACCAATGCCGGCAAGATGCGCAACAAAGGAGTGGAAATGACATTGCGTACCATCAACCTGAAAGGCATCTTCTCCTGGGAATCCGCTTTAACGGCTACCTATAATAAGAATGAGATTCTGGATCTGAACAGCGAAACTCCGATGTTTATCAACCAGATAGGCAATTCATACGTGACCATGCTGAAAGCCGGTTACCCGATCAACGTTTTCTATGGATACGTTACCGACGGGCTTTTCCAGAACTGGGGAGAAGTCAACCGCCACGCCACCCAGCCGGGCGCAGCTCCGGGGGACATCCGCTTCAGAGACTTGAACAACGACGGAGTGATTAACGACGAAGACCGTACGATTCTTGGCAATCCGAATCCGAACTGGTTCTTCTCACTCTCCAACAACCTATCTTACAAAGGATGGGAACTCTCCGTTTTCCTGCAAGGAGTGGCAGGCAACAAGATTTATAATGCCAACAATGTGGACAACGAAGGAATGGCTGCCGCCTACAACCAGACTACAGCCGTACTGAACCGCTGGACAGGAGAAGGCACAAGCTACTCCATGCCGCGTGCCATCTGGGGCGACCCGAACCAGAACTGCCGCGTATCCGACCGATTTGTGGAAAACGGCTCGTATCTCCGTCTGAAAAATATCACCCTTTCGTATACACTGCCTAAAAAGTGGTTGCAAAAGATTCAACTGGAAAACGCCCGTATCTCCTTCTCTTGCGAGAATGTGGCGACTATCACCGGATATTCGGGCTTCGACCCCGAGGTGGATGTCAACGGTATAGACAGCAGCCGTTACCCTATCTCGCGTACATTCAGTATGGGCTTGAACTTTAACTTTTAAATCAGGAGGAAGAAAATGAAAAAGAAACTGACTTTTATAATGATACTTGTCGTACTTGCCTTGACATCGTGCAGTGATTTTCTGGATAAGTACCCCAAATACGGTGTGGACCCCGAATCGGAAGTGACCAATGAGATTGCCGTAGCACTGACTACTGCCTGCTATAAGACGTTGCAGTCGTCCAATATGTATAATCAGCGCCTGTGGAGCCTCGACATCCTTGCCGGCAACAGCGAGGTAGGCGCCGGAGGAGGAACCGACGGACTGGAAACTGTTCAGGCGGCTAACTTTATAGCGCAGAGCGACAACGGTTTTGCCCTGTACGTATGGCGTTCTCCGTGGGTAGGCATCGGACGTTGTAATATCGTGCTTTCCAATCTGCCTTCGGCTGCCATCTCCGATGAGATAAAAGACCGTTGCATGGGTGAGGCATATTTCCTGCGTGCTCATTACTACTATATCCTCGTCCGCCTTTATGGTGGCGTACCTTTGCGGCTACAGCCCTTTGAGCCGGGACAGTCGACGGGTATTGCCCGCAATACGGTGGATGAGGTATATGCGCAGATTCTATCGGACTGTAAGAATGCGGTGGATATGCTTCCCCCAAAGAGCAGTTACGGAGAAAATGACAAGGGACGTGCCTGCAAAGAGGCGGCGATGGCTATGCTGGCAGATATTTACCTGACGCTGGCGCCCAACCATCGGGACTATTACAGTGAAGTTGTTACGTTGTGCGACCAGATTACTGCGATGGGATATGATTTGTCTCAGTGCAAGTATGCCGATAATTTCGACGCTACGATCAATAACGGTGCGGAATCCCTTTTCGAAGTACAATACTCCGGCAGTACGGAATACGATTTCTGGGGAGGGGACAACCAGTCTTCCTGGCTGTCGACCTTCATGGGACCCCGCAACTCCGGTATGGTGGCAGGCGCTTACGGATGGAATCTGCCTACGGAAGAATTTATCAAAGAGTACGAAGCGGGCGATTTGCGCAAAGATGTGACCGTGTTATATCAAGGCTGTCCTGCTTTCGACGGCATGGAATACAGACGTTCATGGTCGGGTACAGGTTACAACGTCCGGAAGTTCCTTGTGTCGAAGACCGTTTCGCCGGAATATAATACCAACCCGAATAACTTCGTGGTATACCGTTATGCGGATGTCCTGTTGAAGAAGGCGGAAGCCCTGAACGAACTGGGACATCCCGATCAGGCTGCCGCACCTCTGAATATCGTCCGTCATCGTGCCGGACTGGCGGATGTACCGACTACCTTGAATCAGGAAACAATGCGGGAAAAGATTATTCACGAACGCCGGATGGAACTTGCTTTTGAGGGACATCGCTGGTTTGACATGATTCGTATCAATAATGGTAACTATGCGATTGAGTTCCTGAAATCCATCGGCAAGAATCAGGTGACGAAGGAACGTCTGCTGCTGCCCATCCCGCAGACAGAGATGGACTCTAACAATCTGATGACTCAGAATCCCGGTTATTAATCGCTTTTACAATCATTCATTTAGACAGATCATATGATGAAGAAATATATATATCAGATGTTGTGCTCTCTTTTCATCGGCGGAGCGATGGTTTCCTGCGCCGAGGATTATATGGAGACGGACAAGGGACATGATACGCTGACTCTTACGGTGAATCAGCAGGAGATCGTACTGAACGAAAAGAATCACACTCAGGAAGCGTTAACGCTTTCATGGACTACGGGAACGAACTACGGAAGCGGAAACCGTATTTCTTATACACTGGAAATAGCCAAGGCGGGAACCGACTTCGCCCGTGCCTATTCCGTAGATTTAGGAACGGGAACTTATCAGTGGACGAAGAAAACGGAAGAACTCAATCAGTTTCTGAACACGCAGCTAGGCGTCGGCTATGCCGAAAAAGTATCGCTGGAAGCACGCATTACCGCTACTGTTGCCGGAATGGAAGAAAAGGAGCAGCGTGCCACAGTTGCGCTGGATGTGACTACTTATCAACCGGTTACTCCGACGCTTTACCTCATCGGAGAAGCTGCCCCTAACGGATGGAGCGCCGATCAAGCGACGCCTATGGAGCGCACGGACAACGGACAGTTTACGTGGACAGGAAAGCTGAATACCGGTGTATTCAAGTTTATAACGACATTGGGAGAATTTCTTCCATCCTACAACCGGGATGCCGCTGCCGGAGAAGAACTACGGCTTATCTACCGCACATCGGGCGACGAACCGGACGAACCGTTTACAGTCAGCAAGGAAGCGACCTATATAGTCAAGGTAGACCTGCTCGACCTGACAATGACCATGACCGAAACGGAAAACATCGGATGGCGCTTTGAAGAATTCTATATTGTCGGCTCCTTTACCGGCGACAATGGCTGGGGATTCGAGGCACTGTCTAAAGATGCCGTTCAGATGAATCTGTTCCATTATGGTGCCGTGATTCCGTGGAAGGCGGACGGTGATTTTAAGTTTACTTCCGTGACGGACTTCGGTCAGTCGGATGCTTTCTTCCATCCCACCGAAGGGAACGCTCCGTATACTTCCACTTCAGTTGTACTGGGAGGTGAAGACAATAAATGGCAAATGAAGGAAAGCGAATGCGGCAAGGCCTATAAAGTGCTGTTCCTCACAGCCAAGGGAAAGGAAAAGATGCTGATGCGTCCGTTTACCCCCTACGAAGGACTGTATCTGGTAGGCGATGCCACTCCGAACGGATGGAGCATCGACAACGCCACCCCGATGGCTAAAAGTGCCGACAGCCCTTACATCTTTACCTGGAGCGGTACACTGAATACAGGGGAGATGAAGATCTCCTGCGACAAGCAGTCCGACTGGAACGGAGACTGGCTGATGGCGGACAAGAGCGGAAAGGCACCGACCGGTGAAGTGGAGACAGCCTTATTTACCAGTAAAACGGATGCGGAACTGAAGAATATGTATCCGGATACAGACCTCGGCAGTCTGGACAATAAATGGAATATTCAGGAAGCTGGCTCGTATCGGATTACGATTGACCAGTTGAAAGAAACGATTTCGATTGTAAAACAATAAACAAGTATTCAAGATGAAGAAGATAATATATTTGGTGGCTGCCTTCCTGTGTCTGTCTTGCAGCGACGATCATGAATCGAACCCACAGAACGGAGGAGCGTCGGGCAGTGTGACCGAAGTAACTCCGGTGACATCGGACTTATGCGTGGAACTGACAACTGACAAGGCTTTTTATAAACCGAACGAGACAGTGACTTTCACTGCCGCCGATGCCTTGCCTGCCGGAACAAAGGTACGCTATCGCCTTTCGGGAGAAATAGTCGGAGAAGAACCGGTCAGCGGTACGAACTGGACATGGAAGGCTCCTTCCACCGATTTCAAAGGATACATGGCAGAACTAACCCAAATAACATTTATAAAGCTATAAAACCTCAAAAAAATCATCAGGCAGGAAAACGGTACGGACGTCATCGTCGGTACGATTGCGGTAGATGTATCCAGCCATCCGGCACGTTTCCCCCGATATGGCTTCGTGGCAGATTTCGACGGAGACAAGACAGAAGAGAAAACGCTGGAAGAGATGGCCTATCTGAACCGCCATCACATCAACTGGGTACAGTTTCAGGACTGGCACAATAAACATCATTGGCCGCTGGGCGGCACACGCACGCAGTTGGACGAGGAATATCTCGACATTGCGAACCGCCCTGTCCATACAAGCTCTGTGAAGAATTATATCAAGGCACAACAACATTTTGGAATGAAGTCCATGTTCTATAATCTTTGTTTCGGGGCATTGAAGGATGCGGCTTCCGACGGGGTGAAAGAAGAATGGTATCTGTTTAAGGACGCTTCGCATACCACGAAAGACAGTCACGACCTGCCAAGCGGATGGAAGAGCAATATCTATCTGGTAGATCCTTCCGACAAGGAATGGCAGCAATATATGGCGGAACGGAATGACGACGTGTATGCGAACTTCGCCTTCGACGGCTATCAGATCGACCAGTTGGGCAAGCGGGGAACGCTTTACAACTACAACGGTACACCGGTCAACCTCCGCGAAGGATATGCTTCTTTTATCGAAGCCATGAAGCAGGCGCATCCCGACAAGAGTCTGGTGATGAATGCCGTAAGCCGCTACGGTGCCCGTCAGATCGGAGAAACCGGTAAAGTAGATTTCTTCTATAATGAGATGTGGGCGGATGAGGCGGACTTTACCCATCTGAAAGCCGTCCTGTATGAAAACGGAGTGTATGGCAATAATCAGCTGAATACGGTTTTCGCTGCCTATATGAACTATAATAAGGCGGATCATCGGGGAGAGTTCAATACAGCGGGTATCTTGCTGACGGATGCGGTGATGTTCGCTTTGGGTGGCTCGCATCTCGAACTGGGTGGTGACCATATGCTGTGCAAAGAATATTTTCCGAACGACAACCTGACGATGAGCGAGGAACTGAAAACGGCGATGGTTCACTACTACGACTTCCTCACGTCTTATCAGAACCTGCTCCGCGATGGCGGAACGGAGAACAGCATCGCTATGAACTGTACCAACGGAGAAATGAAACTCAACGTATGGCCTCCAAAGTTGGGGTCGGTCACTACCTACGCCAAGCAGGTAGACGGCAAGCAAGTAGTGCATCTGCTTAACTTCTCGCAGGCGAACAGCCTTAGCTGGCGGGACGTGGACGGCACCATGCCCGAACCTGCCCTGATCACGAAAGCGGCCTTGCAGATGAACCTGCCCGCCAAAGTGAATAAATTGTGGGTGGCATCGCCGGACGTACACGGAGGAGCTTTGCAGGAACTGGCATTTACGCAGGAGAACGGGGTAGTCTCCTTCACACTGCCTGCCTTGAAATACTGGACAATGATTGTAGCTGAATAAGGCAGTTGCAACGGAATAACTAAAAACGATAGGTATGAAGATTAGATATAAGTTTGGGGTGTGGATGTTGTGTCTGATGTTTCCGGCGTTGGTCTGGGCAGAAAACGCAAAAAGTATATGTACCTCTTTTACGCAGCAGGGACGTCAGGTGACTTTTCACCTGGCGGACAGTGCCGCGCTGCAACTGCAACTTTGCAGTCCTTCCGTGGTAAGAATCTGGTTCTCGCCGGACGGGAAGCTGCAACGGAGAAACGCTTCCTTTGCCGTGATCAATGAAGAACTGGAAGATGTGGGAACGGTTCATGTGGACGAACAGGCCGCCTGCTATGAGATATTTACCTCGAAGCTGCGCATACGGGTGAACAAGTCGCCGATGAGCATCCAGATATTCGACAAATATCAGAAACTCCTCTTCAGTGACTATGCCGATAAAGGACACGTAAGCGAAGGCACGAAGAAGGTGGAATATAAAACGCTTCGCCGTGACGAGCATTTCTTCGGGCTTGGGGAGAAGACCGGCAAGATGGACCGCAGAGGAGAATCTTACAAGATGTGGAACAGCGATAAACCTTGTTACAGTGTGGTGGAAGACCCTCTTTACAAGAGCATCCCTTTCTTTATGAGCAGTTACCGGTATGGTATTTTCCTTGATAATACGTATAAGACAGAATTTAAGTTCGGAACGGAAAGCCGTGATTATTACAGCTTCGAGGCGCCGGACGGGGAGATGATTTACTACTTCATCTTCGGCAAGGACTATAAGGAAATCCTGAGTCAGTATGTAGGACTGACGGGCAAACCTATCATGCCTCCGAAATGGGCATTGGGCTTTGCGCAATGCCGTGGCCTGCTGACAAGCGAGAAACTGAGCCGCGAAATAGCCGAAGGCTACCGGACACGCGGCATCCCCTGTGATATTATCTATCAGGACATCGGCTGGACGGAACATCTACAGGACTTCGAATGGCGGAAGGGCAACTACGGGCATCCGAAAAAGATGCTTGCCGATCTGAAAGAAATGGGATTCAAGGTAGTCGTATCGCAAGACCCGGTCATCTCGCAAGCCAACAAGAAGCAATGGGAGGAAGCGGACCGTCTGGGATATTTTGTCAAGGACAGCACGAACGGGAAGAGTTATGACATGCCGTGGCCTTGGGGCGGAAATTGTGGGGTAGTGGATTTTACCTTACCTGCCGTAGCCGACTGGTGGGGAACCTATCAGCAGAAACCCATTGACGATGGCATCTCCGGCTTCTGGACGGATATGGGAGAACCCGCATGGAGCAACGAAGAGCAGACCGAACGCCTTGTGATGAAACATCACCTAGGTATGCACGACGAAATCCATAATGTCTACGGACTGACTTGGGATAAAGTGGTCAAAGAGCAGTTCGAGAAACGGAATCCGAACCGTCGCGTCTTTCAGATGACCCGTGCCGCTTATGCGGGATTGCAGCGTTATACGTTCGGTTGGACGGGAGATTGCGGAAATGGAGACGATGTATTGCAGGGCTGGGGGCAACTGGCTAATCAGATTCCGGTGATTCTTTCCGCAGGGCTGGGAGTGATTCCGTTTACTACCTGTGACATTACGGGGTATTGCGGAGACATCGAAGACTATCCATCCATGGCGGAACTTTATACCCGATGGATACAGTTCGGTGCATTCAATCCTTTGAGCCGTATTCATCATGAGGGGGATAATCCGGTAGAACCGTGGCTCTTCGGTCCGGAAGCGGAAAAGAACGCGAAGGAGGCCATCGAACTGAAATATCGTTTATTGCCTTATATCTATACGTATGCCCGCGAAGCTCATGATACGGGATTGCCCATCATGCGTCCTCTCTTTTTGGAATATCCGGCGGATATGGAAACGTTCTCTACCGATGGGCAGTTCTTGTTCGGACAAGAGCTGCTGGTAGCTCCGGTGGTGAAGAAGGGGGCACGTACGAAGAATGTCTATCTGCCCGAAGGCACTTGGATTGACTACAACAATAAACAAACAGTCTATACCGGAGAACAGTGG
>OGUQ01002092.1_pt1 | contig 14597 bp, 10 predicted proteins | sample 1574701 | NCBI WGS metagenome assembly OGUQ01 (sample SAMEA2582087, study PRJEB24529) | metagenome | biome: Human gut stool | place: China | collected 2011 | reverse complement strand
CCGGCGACGGTGCAGGTATCATGCTGCAAATTCCGCATGAGTTTATTTTATTGCAGGGTATTCCCGTTCCGGAAAAGGGACGTTATGGCACCGGTCTGCTTTTTTTACCGAAAAAAGAGAAAGACCAGGCAACTATTTTGAGTATCATTATTGAGGAAATCGAAAAAGAAGGACTTACGCTGATGCATCTGCGTAATGTACCTACTTGCCCGGAAATTCTGGGAGAAGCGGCTTTGGCTAACGAACCGGATATCAAACAGGTATTTATCACGGGATTTACTGAGACAGAAACTGCCGACCGCAAACTGTATCTGATCCGTAAAAGAATAGAAAATAAAGTCAGAATGTCAGCCATTCCGGCGAAAGAGGATTTTTACATCGTTTCGCTCTCTACAAAAAGTATTATATATAAAGGTATGCTTTCGTCATTGCAGCTACGGAACTATTATCCCGACCTGACGAACAATTACTTCACCAGCGGGTTGGCTTTGGTGCATTCCCGTTTCAGTACTAACACTTTCCCGACATGGGGATTGGCACAACCTTTCCGCCTTTTGGCACACAATGGTGAAATCAATACGATTCGCGGCAACCGCGGGTGGATGGAAGCTCGCGAAAGTGTACTCTCCTCTCCCACTCTCGGGGATATCAAAGAGATCCGTCCGATTATACAGCCGGGCATGAGTGATAGCGCCTCATTGGACAACGTGCTGGAGTTTTTGGTAATGTCAGGATTGAGCCTGCCTCACGCAATGGCAATGCTTGTGCCGGAGTCTTTCAATGAGAAGAACCCTATCAGTGAAGATTTGAAGTCCTTTTATGAATATCATTCCATACTAATGGAACCTTGGGACGGACCGGCTGCCTTGTTATTCAGCGACGGACGCTTTGCCGGTGGTATGCTCGACCGTAACGGTCTGCGCCCCGCCCGTTACCTGATTACCAAAAATGATATGATGGTGGTTGCCTCAGAAGTCGGTGTAATGGATTTCGAACCGGGAGATATCAAAGAGAAAGGACGGCTGCAACCGGGTAAAATTCTACTGGTTGATACGGAAAAAGGCGAAATATTTTATGACGGTGAGCTGAAGAAACAACTGGCGGAAGCAAAACCGTACCGTATCTGGTTGTCTACAAACCGTATCGAACTGGATGAATTGAAAAGCGGACGCAAAATGCCTCATCATGTAGAGAATTACGACCGGATGCTCCGTACTTTCGGTTACTCAAAGGAGGATACCGAGAAACTGATTATACCCATGGCAAGTACCGGAGCCGAACCGATTCATTCAATGGGTAACGACACTCCGCTGGCTGTACTCTCGGACAAGCCGCAGTTGCTTTACAATTATTTCCGCCAGCAATTTGCCCAAGTGACAAATCCGCCAATTGACCCGCTACGCGAGGAATTGGTGATGTCATTGACGGAATATATCGGAGCAGTCGGTATGAATATTCTGACACCTAGTGAAAGCCATTGTAAAATGGTACGTCTGAATCACCCGATCCTAAGCAATACACAGCTGGATATCCTTTGCAATATCCGCTATAAAGGTTTTAAGACTGTCAAACTGCCGATGTTGTTTGAAGTAGCCAAAGGGAAAGCTGGATTACAGGAAGCACTGACCGAACTTTGCAAACAGGCGGAGGCCTCCGTAACAGAAGGAGTAAACTATATCGTCCTGACAGACCGGAATGTAGATGCCACTCATGCAGTGATTCCTTCACTTCTGGCAGTGAGTGCCGTTCATCATCATTTAATTTCTGTAGGGAAACGCGTACAGACAGCGCTGGTTGTGGAAAGCGGTGAAATACGTGAAGTGATGCACGCTGCATTATTGCTGGGATTCGGAGCAAGCGCCCTAAATCCATACATGGCTTTTGCTATTCTTGATAAGTTGGTAAAAAACAAAGATATCCAACTAGATTATGCCACGGCAGAGAAAAACTACATCAAGTCAATCTGCAAGGGACTTTTCAAGATTATGAGTAAAATGGGTATCTCTACGATCCGTTCTTACCGGGGAGCAAAAATCTTTGAAGCTATCGGTTTGAGTGAAGAACTGAGCAAAGCATATTTCGGAGGACTAGGTTCACCGATTGGAGGTATCCGATTGGAGGAGGTAGCTAGAGACGCCATTGCTTTCCATAATGAAGGATTTGCAGCAGAGGCAGGCGGATTATTACCGAATAAAGGTTTGTATTCTTTCCGTAAAGACGGAGAAAAACATGCCTGGAATCCTGAAACAATCAGTACATTACAGTTGGCCACCCGTTTGGGTAGTTACAAGAAATTTAAGGAATACACTCACTTGGTAGATGAAAAGGAAAAACCTATTTTCCTGCGCGATTTCTTAAATTTCCGTCGTAATCCGATTTCTATCGAACAGGTAGAACCGGTGGAAAGCATCTTACGCCGCTTCGTTACGGGTGCCATGTCTTTCGGCTCTATCAGCAAGGAAGCACATGAAGCAATAGCTATTGCCATGAATAGGATCCACGGACGCAGCAATACGGGTGAAGGGGGTGAAGATGTTGCCCGTTTCCAGCCGTTACCTGATGGAAATTCCATGCGAAGTGCTATTAAACAAGTAGCTTCCGGCCGGTTTGGCGTGACGACAGAATATTTGGTAAATGCAGATGAAATACAGATTAAAATTGCCCAAGGAGCCAAACCGGGCGAGGGCGGACAACTTCCCGGATTCAAAGTGAACGATGTGATTGCCAAAACACGTCACTCTATTCCGGGAATTTCGCTGATTTCTCCTCCTCCCCACCACGACATTTATTCTATCGAAGATTTGGCTCAACTGATTTTTGATTTGAAGAACATAAATCCACAAGCAAAAATCAGCGTGAAACTGGTAGCGGAAAGTGGCGTTGGAACAATTGCTGCCGGTGTGGCAAAAGCGAAAGCGGACTTGATTGTGATCTCCGGAGCGGAAGGCGGTACAGGGGCTTCGCCCGCTTCTTCTATCCGTTATGCAGGTATCTCTCCCGAACTGGGATTAAGCGAAACACAGCAGACATTAGTCTTGAACGGACTTCGCGGACAAGTAGTACTGCAAGCCGACGGCCAGTTAAAAACCGGACGAGATATTATCCTAATGGCATTAATGGGAGCCGAAGAATACGGTTTTGCCACTTCCGCCCTCATCGTACTAGGTTGCGTGATGATGCGGAAATGTCATCAAAATACTTGTCCGGTTGGAGTTGCCACCCAGAATGAGGAACTGCGCAAACGCTTCCATGGCCGTAGCGAATACCTAGTAAATTTCTTCACTTTCTTGGCACAGGAAGTCCGGGAATATCTGGCTGAAATGGGATTCACAAAAATGGACGACATCATCGGACGGACTGATTTGATTGAACGTAAATCGGGGACGGACGACCCGAATCCGAAGCACGCATTAATTGATTTCACAAGATTACTGACACGCATTGACAATAGTGCAGCTATCCGCCACGTCATTGACCAGGACCATGCTATTTCTACTGTAAAGGATGTGACGATTATTGATGCAGCTCAGGCGGCTATTGAACATGAGAAAGAGATTTCTCTGGAATATACGATAGCTAATACCGACCGTGCTATCGGCGCTATGCTTTCCGGCGTCATCGCCAAGAAGTATGGAGAAAGAGGATTACCGGAACATACGTTGAACGTGAAATTCAAAGGCTCGGCAGGTCAGTCATTCGGTGCATTCTTAGTACCGGGAGTTAATTTCAAACTGGAAGGCGAGGCTAACGATTATCTGGGAAAAGGGTTAAGCGGTGGTCGTATTGCCGTACTCCCTCCTATCCGTAGCAACTTCGAAGCTGAAAAGAATACGATTGCAGGCAATACGTTACTTTATGGAGCTACAAGTGGTGAAGTGTATATCAACGGACGTGTAGGTGAACGTTTTGCTGTACGTAATTCCGGTGCAGTAGCCGTAGTAGAAGGTGTAGGCGATCATTGTTGCGAATATATGACTGGAGGACGTGTGGTGGTTCTCGGACAGACAGGACGCAACTTCGCTGCCGGTATGAGTGGTGGGGTAGCGTATGTATGGAATAAGGAAGGAAACTTTGACTATTTCTGCAATATGGAAATGGTAGAACTTTCACTGATTGAAGAAGCCAGTTACCGAAAAGAATTACACGAACTGATTCGTCAACATTACTTATATACAGGTTCGAAACTGGCACGTACCATGCTTGATGACTGGAATCATTATGTCGATCAATTTATCCAGGTAGTGCCTATCGAGTACAAAAAAGTGCTTCAGGAAGAGCAAATGAGAAAGTTACAACAAAAGATTGCAGATATGCAAAGAGACTATTAACCGACAACCGGCAAGATGCCTGAGTCAGGTTTCCATGCGGGACTAAAATTAAACTTAAAACTTAAAGAAAATGGGAGATCCTAGAGCTTTTTTAAATATACCTCGACAGGAAGCGGGATACCGCCCTGTGAACGAACGAATCACTGATTACAGTCAGGTAGAACAAACATTGAATACAAACAGCCGCAAGTTACAGGCTTCTCGCTGTATGGACTGCGGCGTACCCTTCTGCCACTGGGCATGCCCGATAGGGAATAAACAACCGGAATGGCAGGACGCTTTATTCAAAGGGAAATGGAGAGAGGCATACGAAATCCTATCGTCCACCTGTGACTTTCCTGAATTTACGGGGCGTATTTGTCCAGCCCTTTGTGAGAAGTCTTGTGTACTAAAACTTTCATGTGACCAACCTGTGACGATTCGCGAAAACGAAGCGGCTATCGTTGAAGCAGCTTTTCGTGAAGGATATATACAAATACAGACCCCGGAAAGAAACGGAAAGAAAGTAGCGGTTATTGGTGCCGGTCCTGCCGGACTGGTCGTGGCCAATCAACTCAATCTAAAAGGATATTCAGTAACCTTATTTGATAAGAACGAAGCTCCCGGCGGATTGCTACGTTTCGGTATTCCCAATTTTAAACTGGATAAGAATGTGATTGACCGGCGCATGAATATCTTAACTGCGGAAGGAATCAAGTTTGAAATGGGAGTAGAAATTGACGTCAATCATTTACCTGAGGGATTCGACGCTTACTGCATCTGTACGGGAACACCGGCAGCACGCGATTTAAGTATTCCGGGACGGGATTTGAAAGGTATTTACTTTGCACTTGAAATGCTGGCCCAACAGAATAGGATTCTGGAAGGACAAACTTTCTCCAAAGATAAATTAGTGAATGCCAAGGGCAAAAAGGTACTTGTCATTGGTGGTGGAGATACGGGGTCGGATTGCATCGGAACTAGTGTGCGCCAAGGAGCAACCAGCGTAACGCAGATTGAGATCATGCCCCAGCCACCCGTGGGACATAACCCGTCTACCCCCTGGCCGCAGTGGCCGGTAGTCCTCAAGACTACTTCCAGCCATGAAGAAGGTTGCATACGCCGCTGGTGCCTCACTTCCAATCAATTCCTAGGAAAAAATGGGAACGTAACAGGTGTGGAAGTGGAAGAAGTAGAATGGATTCCGGCAACAGACGGAGGACGTCCGACACTGAAACCTACCGGAAAAAAAGAGGTGATCGAGGCAGATATGGTATTGCTGGCCATGGGATTCTTAAAACCGGAACAACCGAATTTTGCCGATAATGTATTTCTTGCCGGAGATGCTGCTACCGGAGCCAGTCTGGTGGTACGCGCCATGGCAGGAGGACGAAAGACGGCTGCGGAAATAGATACTTATTTAACAACTAAAAATTAAAGTTATGTGTGGAATAGCAGGTATACTCAATATAAAAGCTCAAACCAAGGAGCTAAGAGATAAAGCATTGAAAATGGCTCAGAAAATCCGTCACCGCGGACCGGACTGGAGTGGTATCTATGTAGGTGGAAGTGCGATTTTGGCACACGAACGCCTTTCAATTGTCGACCCGCAAAGTGGAGGGCAGCCTTTGTACTCTCCCGACCGGAAACAAGTACTTGCCGTAAACGGTGAAATCTATAACCACCGGGAAATCCGTACCCGATATGCCGGAAAATATGATTTTCAGACGGGAAGTGATTGTGAAGTTATTCTTGCCCTTTACAAAGACAAAGGCATTCACTTTTTGGAAGATATCAGCGGAATCTTTGCATTCGTTCTCTACGATGAAGAAAAAGATGAATTTCTGATTGCCCGTGACCCAATTGGCGTCATACCTTTATATATAGGCAGGGACAAAGACGGGAAAATATATTTCGGCAGCGAGCTGAAAGCTCTTGAAGGATTTTGCGATGAGTATGAATTATTCCTTCCGGGACATTACTATTACAGCAAGGAAGGGCAAATGAAACGTTGGTACGCACGCGACTGGACGGAATATGAAACTGTAAAAGACAACGATGCGAAAGCCGGCGATGTGAAAGAAGCATTAGAAGATGCCGTTCATCGCCAATTAATGAGTGATGTGCCTTACGGAGTACTTCTTTCCGGTGGCTTGGATAGTTCTGTTATCTCCGCCATTGCCAAGAAATATGCGGCCAAACGTATAGAAACAGACGGAGCAAGCGATGCATGGTGGCCTCAACTTCACTCCTTTGCTATCGGTCTGAAAGGTGCACCCGATTTGATAAAAGCACGTGAGGTTGCCGAATATATCGGTACCGTACACCACGAAATAAACTACACCGTGCAGGAAGGACTAGATGCGATCCGTGATGTTATCTATTTTATCGAAACGTATGATGTAACTACCGTACGGGCTTCCACTCCTATGTATCTATTGGCACGTGTCATTAAATCCATGGGAATCAAAATGGTGCTGAGCGGAGAAGGTGCCGACGAAGTTTTCGGAGGATACCTTTATTTCCATAAGGCTCCCACCCCACAAGCATTTCATGAAGAAACAGTACGTAAACTTTCTAAATTACACATGTATGACTGTCTTCGTGCTAATAAAAGTTTGTCAGCTTGGGGTGTAGAGGGACGTGTACCATTCTTAGACAAAGAGTTTCTTGATGTCGCAATGACGTTGAATCCGAAAGCCAAAATGTGTCCCGGAAAAAACATTGAAAAGAGAATCGTACGCGAAGCCTTTGCCGATATGCTACCGGAAAGCGTGGCATGGAGACAGAAAGAGCAGTTCAGTGACGGTGTAGGGTATTCCTGGATTGATACGTTAAAAGAAATAACCACTGCTGCCGTAAGTGATGAACAAATGGAAAACGCGGCCGGGCGCTTCCCTATCAATACCCCACAAAATAAAGAAGAATATTATTACCGCAGTATCTTTGAAGAACATTTCCCCAGCGAAAGTGCAGCACGCAGTGTACCCAGTGTTCCCAGCGTAGCCTGCTCTACAGCAGAAGCGCTGGCATGGGATATCGCCTTCAAGAACCTGAATGAACCGAGCGGACGCGCAGTAAAAGGAATACATGAAGAAGCCTATACTTAACTGACGACAGAAAGAATCACAGAATCGGTTATTTCTGTTACTTTTTTGTAGTATTTCGATTCTAAATCCCAAGGATTAACGCAGATTAGCATATAATTGACTAATTTGCGTTTTCTTTTTTATAATTTTGAAGCCAAACCCAATTAAACCTATATAAACCCTTTAAAAGATAAAACGAATGAATTTAAAAAAAATGATGATAGGTTCCGCCCTTTTAATGGCTGCATGTTGTATGCAGGCGCAGACAAAAGCAATTGCTCACCGCGGTTTCTGGAAAACCCCGGGATCATCACAAAACAGTATTACATCACTTCTAAAAGCAGACTCTATCGGTTGTTATGGTTCAGAATTTGATGTTTGGCTTACTAAAGACAGCAAGTTAGTAGTCAATCATGATCCTGTGTACAAAATGAGACCTATGGAGTATTCTAAAGGAGACGCGCTCACTGGGTTGAAATTATCAAATGGAGAAAACCTCCCAAGTCTGGAGCAGTACTTAAAAGTCGGAAAAGAACATAATACTAAACTGATACTTGAACTGAAAGCACTTAACAGCAAAAAGCGCGAGACCAAAGCCGTTCAGGAAATTCTGGCTACGGTGAAAAAAATGGGATTAGAGAGCCGCATGGAATATATCACTTTCTCATTGCATGCCATGAAAGAGTTTATCCGCCTGGCACCTGCCGGCACTCCGGTATTCTATCTGAACGGTGAATTATCTCCGAAAGAATTAAAAGGACTCGGGGCTACGGGTCTTGACTATCACATGGGAGTGATTAAAAAACATCCCGAATGGATTAAAGAAGCTCATGACCTTGGTCTGAAAGTCAATGTGTGGACAGTGGACGAAACCGAAGAAATGAAGTGGTTAATTGAACAGAAAGTAGATTTCATTACGACCAATGAGCCGGTTGTTTTGTTGGAAGAACTAAAAAAGAATAAATAAAACATACACATTCAATACTCTATCCTTCAACATTAATGAAACAGCCCGTTCCTTTAAAAGGAACGGGCTGTTTCTCGGTGTCAAACGTATGGTTTCTTTTAAAGAAAAATGCAAACATATAAGAACTTAATTATCAATACACTACATTTTTCGTTATTTTTAATTGAGGAAGAAATTGATATTTCTATGCATACCTATAAAAGATTACAGTCCGATCACTTGAAATCATCTAATACATCTTTCAGTTCTTCCACTGTCAACTCCCCAACTTGTCTCCAGAGTTCATTTCTCTTATGTAATAAAAGAAAAGCCGGAATAGTATCTATGTTATGCGCATCGGCTATTGCCTTATCTTCTCCAACATTTACTCGTACTAATTCGATTGTCCTCTTCTCATAAGTACGGAGTACCGGCCCTATCCATTCGTAATGAGGCGACCAGTCCGCATAAAATACAACCAATACCAAATGATTGGTTCGTACTGCTGTTTCTAATTGTTTCTCTATATTCATATCTCTACATTTTTATATTAATATAGTGCTAGAACAATGAATACGGGAAAAGGTTCTTCAGAGTATCCGGCAAGCAATATGATAGTGAAATAAAGCTATCCGCTTTCATTTCGTCAAAACAAGAAGGAGTTTTTTCCTATTCTTATGACTAAATTTAAAGATTATCAAGGCTAATTATTCTTTATATATTATGAAAGTATATGCAAAACAATTCACCTAAATAACAGTTTATCAATATACACATATATATAATTTCAGATTATAACCAAAAATAGCTATATACGAAACAATTGAAAGTTTACATAAAATAAATAGAGATTAGATATATATTTCAATAAAACATAAAGCAAAAAGTCATACCTTTGCGTTGTAATAAAACAAAAGGATACAACAACCAGCAAATACAAGTCAAAATGACAAAAAAGATTAAGTTCACTAAAATGCATGGAGCAGGAAATGACTACATATATGTAGACACTACCAACTATCCGATAGCAGCTCCTGAAAAGAAAGCAATCGAATGGAGCAAGTTCCATACAGGAATTGGGAGTGACGGACTTATATTGATCGGAAACTCTGATAAGGCTGATTTCAGTATGCGTATTTTCAATGCAGACGGTTCGGAAGCGATGATGTGTGGTAATGGAAGCCGTTGTGTAGGCAAATATGTATATGAATATGGCTTGACTGATAAAACAGAAATCACTCTGGACACACTGTCGGGAATTAAAATTCTGAAACTTCATGTAGAAGGAAAAACAGTTACAGCAGTCACAGTAGATATGGGCAGTCCATTAGAAACAGGAGAAGTTCATTTTGAGGACAAATATCCTTTCCGATCAACCAGAGTATCAATGGGAAATCCTCATCTGGTTACTTTCGTGGATGATATTACCCAGATTAATTTGCCGGAAATCGGCCCTGAATTGGAGAATCATCATCTTTTCCCCGACAGAACCAATGTAGAGTTTGCACAAATTGTCTGCAAAGATACTATACGGATGAGAGTATGGGAAAGAGGTTCGGGAATTACTCAAGCCTGTGGGACAGGTGCTTGTGCTACCGCAGTAGCAGCCTTCATCAACGAGCTTACAGGAAGAAAAAGCGATATAATAATGGACGGTGGTACAGTCACCATTGAATGGGATGAAGCCTCGGGCCATATATTAATGACGGGACCGGCAACTAAAGTTTTTGACGGAGAAATTGAAGAAATCGAGGGTTGAGGGGTTGAAAATGAAGAATTAATAATAATAATTGATAGAAACTTAAAACAATAACCACATGGCATTAGTAAACGAACACTTTTTAAAATTACCGGGAAGCTATTTATTCTCGGATATAGCAAAAAAGATAAATACTTTTAGGATAACGCATCCCAAGCAGGACATCATCCGGCTAGGTATCGGCGATGTTACTCAGCCACTTCCCAAGGCTTGTATCGAAGCAATGCACAAAGCAGTAGAAGAACTAGCCGATAAGGATACATTCCGCGGATATGGTCCTGAACAGGGATATGATTTTCTAATTGAAGCAATTATAAAAAATGACTTTGCTCCGCGCGGTATTCATTTCTCCGCTTCAGAGATATTCATCAGCGACGGAGCAAAAAGCGATACTGGAAATATCGGAGATATTCTCCGTCATGACAACAGTGTCGGCGTCACAGACCCTATTTATCCGGTTTATATAGACAGTAACGTCATGTGCGGACGTGCCGGAGTATTAGAGGAAGAAACAGGTAAGTGGAGTAATGTAACTTATATGCCTTGCACAAGTGAAAATAACTTCATACCCGAAATTCCGGACAAACGGATAGATATTGTCTATCTCTGCTATCCGAATAACCCGACTGGCACTACACTGACAAAACCGGAATTGAAGAAATGGGTAGATTACGCTTTGGCAAATGACACGTTACTCCTGTTCGACGCTGCTTATGAGGCATATATTCAGGATGCGGATGTCCCCCACTCTATTTATGAAATCAAGGGAGCCAAGAAGTGCGCCATTGAGTTCCGTAGTTTTTCGAAGACGGCAGGATTCACCGGAGTGCGTTGCGGATACACTGTAGTCCCCAAAGAACTTACCGCCGCAACACTCGAAGGAGACAGAATCCCACTCAACAGACTGTGGAACCGCCGCCAATGTACTAAGTTCAACGGCACTTCCTATATCACTCAACGGGCGGCAGAAGCAGTTTACAGCGCAGAAGGAAAGGAACAGATTAAAGAAACGATTAACTATTATATGACCAATGCAGGAATCATGAAGGAAGGACTGGAAGCTAGCGGATTGAAAGTTTACGGAGGAGTCAACGCTCCCTATTTATGGGTGAAAACCCCGAATGGCCTTTCTTCATGGCGGTTCTTTGAGCAGATGTTGTATGAGGCCAACGTAGTCGGAACTCCCGGTGTAGGTTTTGGCCCCAGCGGCGAAGGCTATATCCGTCTGACGGCATTCGGTGAACGTAACGACTGCATTGAAGCCATGAGAAGAATAAAGAACTGGCTTTGAGCAGACATAGAATGGTTCTCTTATTATGATGTAAGAGGTGGCAGCAGGTATGGGATTCATCATCTTCAAAGTGCTCGACAAAGTCCACGGACTCCGCGTTCCGGCACGAGTTGAAGAAGAAAGGCTGGATATCTACGAACACGGAGAATCAGCATACAACTAACCATATAAGAGAACGTAATTATTTACTCTAACATATTTAACAACAAATCAAATTAGGTATTATGTCAAAACTAAGATTCAGAGTAGTAGAGACTGCTTTCAAGAAGAAAGCGGTTGAGGTAGCAACTCCTGTTGAACGTCCGTCGGAATATTTCGCCAAGTATGTGTTCAACAAGGAAAAAATGTTTAAATACCTTCCCAGCAAAGTGTATAATGCACTGATTGATGCTATTGATAATGGTGCTCCGCTAGACCGTAGCATTGCTGACGAAGTAGCTGTCGGCATGAAAAAATGGGCTATCGAAATGGGTGTCACTCATTATACCCACTGGTTTGCACCCCTGACCGAAGGTACGGCAGAAAAACATGATGCTTTTGTTGAACATGACGGTAAAGGTGGCATGATGGAAGAATTTACGGGCAAATTACTTGTTCAGCAAGAGCCGGATGCTTCCTCTTTCCCGAATGGAGGTATCCGTAATACTTTTGAAGCCCGTGGATATAGTGCCTGGGACCCTTCATCTCCTGCATTCATTGTAGATGATACTCTTTGTATCCCGACTGTGTTTATTGCATACACCGGCGAGGCCCTTGACTATAAAGCTCCATTATTGAAAGCATTACGTGCAGTAGACAAAGCAGCCGTAGACGTCTGCCATTATTTCAATCCGGAAGTGAAAAAAGTGGTTGCCTACCTTGGCTGGGAGCAAGAATATTTTTTAGTTGATGAAGGTTTATATGCTGCCCGCCCTGACTTATTAATGACAGGACGTACCTTAATGGGACATGACAGTGCTAAAAACCAGCAGTTGGAAGACCACTACTTCGGTGCTATCCCCACCCGTGTAGCTGCTTTTATGAAAGAGCTCGAAATTGAAGCTCTGAAATTGGGTATTCCCGTAAAGACCCGTCACAACGAGGTTGCTCCTAATCAGTTCGAGTTAGCTCCGATATTCGAAGAATGTAACCTGGCAAATGACCATAACTTATTGATTATGTCATTGATGCGCAAGGTAAGCCGTCGACACGGTTTCCGTGTATTACTTCATGAAAAACCATTTAAAGGTGTCAACGGTTCCGGTAAGCACAACAACTGGTCACTTGGAACCAACACCGGTACTTTATTGATGGCTCCGGGAAAAACTTCTGAAGAAAACCTGCGTTTCATCACCTTTGTAGTAAATACCCTGATGGCTGTTTACCGTCACAACGGACTGCTGAAAGCTTCCATCATGAGTGCTACTAATACTCACCGTTTGGGTGGTCACGAAGCCCCTCCTGCCATCATTTCTTCTTTCTTGGGAACACAGCTCAGCAAAGTGCTCGATCACTTGGAAGAAAGTACCAACGACGACTTAGTGTCTTTGGGAGGCAAACAAGGCATGAAACTGGATATTCCTCAGATTCCAGAACTGCTGATTGACAATACAGACCGCAACCGTACTTCTCCTTTTGCATTTACAGGAAACCGCTTTGAATTCCGTGCTCCGGGTTCAGAAGCTAACTGTGCCAGCGCCATGATTGCGCTGAATACAGCGGTAGCCGAACAGCTCATTGAGTTCAAGAAAGAAGTAGATGAACTGATAGAAAAAGGAGAACCTAAGATTTCTGCTATCATCCAGGTAGTTCGCAAATGCATCAAGGAATGCAAGCCTATCCGTTTCGACGGTAACGGCTACAGCGATGAGTGGAAGATAGAAGCAGCACGACGCGGTTTGGACTGCGAAACCAGCTGCCCGGTAATTTTCGATAACTACCTGAAACCGGAAAGTATCCGCATGTTCGAATCAACTGGTGTCATGACCCGCAAAGAGCTGGAAGCCCGTAACGAGGTGAAATGGGATATGTATACCAAGAAAATCCAGATTGAAGCGCGTGTATTGGGTGACCTGGTAATGAATCACGTGGTTCCGGTAGCCATTGAATACCAGACAAAACTGATAGACAATGCATACAAGATGAAATCGCTGTTCTCAGAAGAAGAAGCTCAGACTTTATCTGCTGAAAACTTGGCTATCATCAAGGAAATTTCAGAACATACTTCCTTCATCAAGAAGCATGTAGATGAAATGGTAGAAGCCCGCAAAGTGGCTAACCGTATTACCAGCGAACGCGAAAAAGCCATTGCTTATCACGATACAGTAGCTCCGATGCTGGAACAAATCCGTTACCACATCGACAAACTGGAACTGATTGTCGACGATCAGATGTGGACACTTCCGAAATATCGCGAACTGTTGTTCGTTCGATAATTCCGGCATACAAGTCCTACCATTATTTTATTATCCCCGAAAGACTTTGATTGGCCAAATTGGTCCTGAAAGCCTTTCGGGGATTTCTTTTCTGCATACTTTTTCTAACATTTTGTCTGACACGAAAGAATTATTTTCCACAAAGTATATATCTTTGCAGCATGGAATGGCTAATTAATTTATTTGTGGAACAATCCGCTCTTCAGGCGGTCATCATACTGTCGTTGATTACGGCAACCGGATTAGGATTAGGGAAAATTCATGTCTGCGGTATCTCCCTTGGAGTCACATTTGTTTTCTTCACCGGAATTCTGGCCGGGCATTTAGGGCTCGCCATTGATTCGCAAATGCTCAGCTATGCAGAAAGCTTCGGATTGGTTCTCTTTGTCTATTCATTAGGGCTACAGGTCGGTCCAGGATTTTTCAGTTCATTTCAGCGAGGCGGATACCGTCTGAACCTGTTAGGATTAGGAGTCATCTTCCTCGGTACAATAATGGCCGTAGTGCTGAGTATGACCACTCCCATCAGCCTGCCCGACATGGTAGGGATTCTTTGCGGAGCCACCACCAATACTCCTGCATTAGGTGCCGCACAGCAGACACTGAAGCAATTAGGAGAACCCACCAGCGGAGCTGCCCTCAGTTGTGCCGTAACCTATCCGCTCGGAGTTGTGGGAGTTATTTTTGCCATCGTTGTTATCAGAAAGTTCTTTGTACGCCCATCTGACATGCAGGAGCATGAACATGACGATTCCAACCACACGTACATCGCTACTTTTCAAATACATAAT
>OGUQ01002082.1_pt1 | contig 14634 bp, 6 predicted proteins | sample 1574701 | NCBI WGS metagenome assembly OGUQ01 (sample SAMEA2582087, study PRJEB24529) | metagenome | biome: Human gut stool | place: China | collected 2011 | reverse complement strand
GTTGGGCAACATCCGTGACATCATTTGTAATCAAGATGATATGGTCACAAGAAGACAGTACAGACTGACCTATCAGGTTGGCAGGATACCCCTGGAACACCAGCTTCTTACCCGAATTGGCGCTCTTCCAGTTGGCTATCACACTGAAAAAGGTATCTTGATTTGCCTTTGCTTCAGCCTTGTCAGCTTCGGACATGTAGATAGGATTGCTGCCGCGATATTCAGCAACAATGCCGTCGAAAGGAGCTTCCAGAGCAATCAATCTGTTCAACTCAGCAGAAAGATAAGCCGAGAATGTGGACGTTTCCGTTCCTTCCTTCACCTTGTCGGTATGTTCCTTCAAGATATTGTCATAACTGATAGAGTAGAATACTTTTGTTCCTTTCTCGTGTACACTTACAATGTCTTTCAGTTCGAATTCCACTAAATCGGGAGTAGTCACAATAATTACGTCCAGACTGTCAGGCACATCTGACATGTGTTGCCCACGACTGAAAGGAACTTTCTCACTATTATCAAACCAGCCGTACACAATCTTATGGTCAGAATTCTTATATTCCTGCAAGTTCTTCAGATACTTGGCATACAATTCGGGAGACTGTTCGTCGATTCCGGGTTCTGCCAAATTGATGCTTTCTGTATCTGTCCAGTCGGAGCAGGCAGACAATGCCAATACGGAAAAAGCTGCCAGCGCAATTCCTTTAAATGATTTCTTATATAATTTCATAATTATTCAGCATTTATTGTTATTATTTACGTGCCCACCATACATCAGTAGCCATGTTGTCCGGTCCACCCAGATAATTGCTTACTGCATCCTGCACGTTTTCAGTATTATTTGTATATTCTTCAGAAGGATAAGGCATGCGACGTGCACCTTTCTCGCTGTCAACAATTCCATTACTCTTATTGCCTTCGCTGGTTGCAGGCAACAGTTTGGGATAACCCGTACGACGGTAATCAGCCCAAGCCTCGTTGCCTAACGGCCAGTTAGCAATCCATTTCTGAGTAATGATACGCTCCTGCTTTTCCTCTTTGGATGCTCCCTCATTCCATTTGATGGTAATGTTTGAAAGGTTCTTTTCATACGTATTAAGACCAGCAGGATCCTTATAAAGGGCAGGGACACTGCTTTCATCAGCCAGATAACTATCTACCCCCGTAGCTCCCCATTGTTCAAAAGAAAGGCGGACACCTTGTTCATAAAAATCAGCCGCAGTTCCTTTCATGCTGAAACCATAGACTGCAGTAGCTTCAGCGCGCAAGAAGGCAACTTCCGCTGCATTCATCCAAAGCACAGGGTCTGAAGAGGAAATCTTCACCCGTGAATAATTTATGAAAGATTCCCTCGCTTTGCTGAGATCGATACCACGGCGTAATCCTACATAAGACTCTCCCTCCCATTTGGATTCTTCAAAATAGCTGGCGCGGCGATTGTCATTGTAACCGTTCATGTAACAGATGATGTCAGCAGCAGGATGGGTATCACCGCCTGATGCTTCTTCATTATAACGCACTGCCATAAACAGCGGGTTGCTGATTGTTCCGAAATACTTCCATGTAGCATTGTCTGCATTTGTTTCAATCAAGCCCAGTTCATGATTCACTGCGCTTTCAGCCATCTCTTTGGCCTTGGCAGGACTTACATTGGCAATGCGGATAGCCAGACGCAACTTCAACGAGTTGGCAAATTTCACCCATTTCTGTACATTACCGCTGTATACGAAGTCTGCAGAAGCGACCAACGCCGCGTTTCTGTTCTCGGTCAGCACCTCAATGGACTCGTCCAGTTCCTTGAAGAATGCATTGTAGACTTCTTCCTGCGTATCATAAGGAATAGTTATCTTGCCATCCTGACCAATCTTGGAATAAGGGATGGGACCGTATGTATCAGTCACGCGGCTCATGGCAGCAACCTTTATGATTTGTGCAATAGCATAGGGAACCGGATTGTTGGTATTCTCCGATACTTGTTTCACTGTGCTCAAGTTAGCATATAATGTCGAGATGATACGGTCACTCATCAAGAATACGCGTGTCCAGTCATTCGTAGCATTAAAATTGGATATTGTATTGGACCAGCCGGCATTTGAATCGGCAAAATAACCTCCCAACGGTCCGCCCAACAAACAATCGGTAAATTGTGCCGTATTGACGTCTGACGAAATAACCGTACTTGCCAAGTTACTCATGGCAGAACCCAGTGCATAATCATCGGGAGTCAAATCGCCCGGTTGATAAGGATTGGAATTGATATCCATATAATTGCCGGTGCAGGACATAAAGCCCATAACCAATGGAGCAATAATCAATTTATTTATTATATTTCTCTTTTTCATATCGTTTGGTATTAAAATTTAAAGCTCAAGCTAAAGCCGATGTTACGCAAAGCCGGCATCATGAAATAGTCGATTCCCTGATAGAAGTTATCGGTAGAAGCCACACTTTCTGGATCGAAAGGAGCCTTGCTGTAAATCATCCACAAGTTGCGGCCTACCAACGAAACCTTGATATCGCACACATCATTCAACAACTTTCTGGGGATGGTGTAACCCAAAGATACTTCCTGCAGACGAACATTGGTAGCAGAATAAGTGTAGTATTGGGGAACAGACGTGCCGCTACCTACTACACCGTACCATGTTTCGGGGTTTACCTTATCTCTACCATTCACCAACACGTAACCTAAATCACGTGCATCGGCAGAAGCCTCGGACACACCGTAATAGTCCAACATAGCTTGTGTACGTGAGTAAACCACACCACCCAAACGGGCTGAAATCAAGAAACCTGCTGTGAAATTCTTCCAAATGAAGTTATTACGCCAAGCCAAATTACCTTTAGGAAGTACGCTTCCCAACTTGATGTATTTATCCGGGGCCGTTATGGCTTCCGTAGCAACCGTTCCATTTTGGTCCACAAAAATCTGTCCATTGGCATCACGTTTCATATCTCGCAGTGAGTAAAGGTCACCCATGCTCCCACCTTCTTTCAGCAAGAAGCGGGCATCACCTAAGCCACCCATATTCAACGTGCTCAAAGAGAACAGCTCACCGGTAACGGGATTGATGGCATTGTCTGCCAAAGTCAGGATTTTATTCTTGTTACTGGAGAAGGTTATACCGGTATCCCATGTAAAATCTTTCCAGGTATTCTTGTAATTCAGCGACAACTCAATACCGGAGTTACGTACGGCACCAGTCTGGATATACATAGCCGACCAACCGCTGACAGGCAACTGCGGGTTGAATGTCTGGTTCATAGTCTTGGCATTGTAATATGTCACGTCCAATTCAAAGTTCTTGAGGAAACGCATGTTCAAACCGATTTCCCAAGAATTGGTACGTTCAGGTTTCAAATTGTACAACGGATATTGGGTCGTGATACTCCACTGGCCGGAACTTGAATTCCATTCATAGTGGGGATTAGCCAAATATCTGGAGAAAGCACTACCAACAGATGCCCATGAACCACGAACCTTTATAAAAGAAAGATAATCTTTGTTCAAGTTAGGCATCAGTTCAGACAGTACAACAGAACCACCGACTGAAGGATAAAAGAATGATTTACTGTTGGAGTTGGGACCTGCCAACTGTGAAGGCCAGTCGTTACGTCCGGTCAGCGTCAAGAAGTAAGTGTTCTTGTAACCAAGCTCAGCCGAAGCGAAGAGAGACTGGGTCTGTTCACGCCATCCTTCCTGCAAACGCTGTGTCTTGCTGGCACTCAGGTTCTGGATGGCAAAGTAGTTGGTCAAACCTACCGGTTCGCCGCTGAAGGCATCGCCACCATCAGCAATCGGACCACGTGTTTTCATTGCATCCGAACGTATATCGGAGAATGAACCACCGACGTTGGCCTGGAGTGACCAGTCTTCACCGAAATATTTGTTGATACTCACCAGGAAGTCAGCATACAACTGTTTGTCCTGCGTCTTAGTAATACCATAAAGACCTCGTGAAGAACTCTCGGTGAGCTGAGTATTGGTAGAAGCATAAAACTTTTCTGTATAGTCATTATTGGAGTTATCCAAACGTACACGTCCTGAAACAGTCAGCCAGTCCAGAATCTTATAGCTCAAACCGGCATTCAGCATATAGCGGTCCTTCTTGTTCTGGCGCAGATTGCGGTAGTTAATCCAATAAGGATTCTGCATTACCATACCTTCGTCACCTACCGGCCAGTATTGCGTATAAATTTTACGGGCAGCGTCATAGCGCTCATACATGCTGATATCAGACCAGTCGTTGCTGCGCGGGAACAAATAAGCACCCACCAACGGGTTATTGTAGGTACCCTGGTTCGTCATGTTCTGGTCATTCTGCAGAATATAGCTTGCACCGAAATCCAGAGTCATCTTGTCGTCCAGGAAAGTAGTGGTGTTACGTACCGTAAAGTTGTAACGGTTGTATTTGTTGTTGGGAACAATACCCTTAGAGTTTACGGCAGCAGCCGATGCATACGTCTGGTTTTTTTCTGTACCAGTTGACAAAGAGATGCTTTCCGTCCCTACAATACCCGTCTGGAAATAATCATCTTTCGGACTGTAATTGTAATTATTGGCTGCAGACAAAGGAGCTCCCCAGCTCATGGCTCCTGAAGTGCTCATCACACCACCGGTTCCCGTACCATACCGGTTTTGGAAGCTCGGCATCACAAACGGATTGGTGAATTCAGTATTACTGCTGACAGTAAGGCTCACCTTACCTTCTTTACCTTTCTTTGTAGTAATGACAATGGCACCGTTGGCAGCTTCCGAACCATACAAGGCAGCAGCGGCGGCGCCAGTCAAGACCGACATTGACTCGATGTCTTCCGGGTTGATGTCAGCAATCGGTTCTGAAGATCCCTGGGAGTCGAACTCCTTACCTCCGGCAGTACCACGGCCAGAGAAAATAGGCACACCGTCAATTACATAAAGTGCATTGGAAGACTGCATGATAGATTTCGTACCACGCATCACTACCTTTGATACACCACCTACACCGGATGAAGAAGCATTGATGTTCACACCCGCTACCTTACCACTCAATGAGTTCACAAAGTTGGCATCTTTATTGGAAGTAATGGCATCTGTATTCACCTGCTGTACATTGTAGGACAATGCCTTTTCCGAACGCTTGATACCGAGTGCAGTAACCACAACTTCTTCAAGCTGTTGGGTATCTCCGGCCATCATTACATTAATCGGCGCATTACCTTTCACGGGGATTTCCTGCGTAGTATAACCGATATAAGAGAATACAATCACCGGATTCGCCTCCGTAGTGGTCAGCGTAAAGTTACCGTCGAGGTCGGTAATACACCCGTTGCTGGTACCTTTTATCAATACATTCACACCAATCAGAGGTCCCATGTCATCTGACACGACTCCGGTAATCGTCCGTTCTTTCCCTTGTTGGTTGCCCTCTTGAGGAGCAGCAGACTTTTCAGAAAGATAAACGATGTTATCCTCCACTTTATAGGAAATGTCTTTCCCTTTGAGAATAACATTCAAAGCATCTTCTATAGACGCATTGTTCACTTTGACGTTTTCTACCGGCAACGCAGCCAGTTTGTCGTCATAAAAAAATTGATACTTGGATTGAGACTTGATTTGTTCAATGACTGTCCCCAATGTGCCGCGAGACACATTCAGGTTTAACTGGGCAAAGCCCCACTGGATAGAAACTGCCATGAACAACAAAACTAATAAAGCCCGCATGAACGTCGAACTCCGAAAAGCATAATTGTCTTTCATAAACACAATTTATAGGTTATACAATAAATTACTTCGAGAGATTCATTCTCTCGCATTCCTATATAAAACAACAGACAATGAAAATACACTTACTGAAAAAGTATCTTTTTTATCATTAATCCTAAAAAAAAAGAGTTACCCCGAAAATAAGTTGATATATCATTTTGCTCAATATTACTAACGAAGTAAATAATTATTTCCACCTGATTCAAGAAAAACACCTATAATACAGATAGTAAATAACAAAATGATATATCAACTTATTTTCGAGGCAACCCTTTTCTTACTATATTATTACTATTCTTTACTTCTTCAGTTCATTCGAGAAAGAATAAGGATAATCTTCCGGCTGCGTACCTCTCTTCATATTAGGCTGGCTGCCCATATCAAACCTCAAGGTACCGCCATTCAGCAAATCGCCATGCGTCAGATAATTCCTGGAATAATCCACGCCGTTCACCTTGAGAGACTCGATATACATGTTCTCCGGTGAGTTATCCGGAGCGTCAATTGTCAGGGACTTACCGTTCTCGAAATGGAGGGTAGCCTTACGGAACAGAGGGGCGCCCAATACATACTCGTCCGTACCAGGGCAAACCGGATAGAAACCAAGTGCAGAGAAGACATACCACGCGGAAGTCTGACCGTTGTCCTCGTCACCGCAATAACCGTCGGGACCGGCAGTGTACATGCGGTTCATTACCTGACGAAGCCAATATTGGGCCTTCCAAGGCTCCCCGGCATAATTATAAAGGTAAATCATGTGCTGGATGGGCTGGTTGCCATGGGCATAGTTACCCATATTCATCACTGTCATCTCACGGATTTCATGGATTACCTGGCCGTAATAGCTGTCATCGAACAAGGGTGGAACAATAAATACAGAGTCAAGCATCTCCACGAAAGATTCCTTGCCACCCATCAAGTCTATCAGACCTTGAGGGTCGTGGAATACAGACCAGGAATAGTGCCAACTGTTACCTTCAGTAAAGGCATCACCCCACTTCAATGGAGAGAAAGGAGCCTGGAACTGGCCGTCTTGATTACGACCACGCATCAGCTTGCTTTCCTTATCAAACACATTCCTATAGTTCATGGCACGTTCCGCAAAGAGTTTCTGCTCCTTCTTCGGACGGTTCAACTCTTTTGCCATGCGGTAGATGCACCAGTCATTATAAGCATACTCCAAAGTACGGGCAGTGTTCTCGTTGATTTTCACATCGTAGGGAACATAACCAAGCTTATTGTAATACTCATAGCCGAGGCGACCCGTAGAAGAGACCTCGGGATGGACATTCTTTGTACCGTTGATGAGACCTTCGTACAGCGTCTGCACATCCTCCACCTTCACACCTTTCAGATAGGCATCTGCCAGTACGGAAGCAGAGTTGTTGCCAATCATACAGCCACGGTGACCCGGACTTGCCCATTCGGGGAAGAAACCGCTTTCCTTATAGGTGTTGACAAGACCTTCCTGAATCTGCCTGTTCACTGACGGATACATCAGATTAAGGAATGGAAAGAGACAGCGGAAAGTATCCCAGAAACCGGTATCCGTATACATATAACCGGGCAGCACCTGACCATTGTAAGGGCTGTAATGAATAGGACTTCCCGCCTCATCCAGTTCATAGAATGCACGGGGGAATAACAAGGAACGATACAAACATGAGTAGAAAGTACGGTACTGGTCAAGGGTTCCGCCTTCCACATCAATACGGCCCAGCACCTTGTTCCAGGCATCCTGGCCTTTCTGAACCAATGTTTCCAAATTGTCATTGCCAAGCTCCTTCAAGTTACGGTCAGCCTGCTCAAAACTGATGAAAGAAGAGGCTACACGGGCATGTACCACTTCACCCTTGCGGGTTTTGAAGCCGATAACAGCACCGGCGTGTCCGGCTTCCTGCTCAACCTTATTCTCGGTCAAGACGCCATCGGCTACAGACGCCTTATAAGTAAAAGGCTTGTCGAACTCTATCACGAAATAGTTCTTGAAGTTCTCGGGAACACCGCCGCTGTTACGGGTAGTATAACCGATAATACGATTCTGTTCCGGAAGTATCTTCACATAAGAGCCCTTGTCAAAGGCATCGACAACAATGTATGAATGATCATTTTCAGGGAAAGTGAAACGGAACAATACGGCACGGTCGGTAGGGGTGAACTCGGTAACCACATCGTGTTCGGCAAGATATACCTTATAATAATGAGGAAGTGCCACTTCGCCCTTGTGGGAGAACCAGCTTGCACGCTTCTCCTCATCAAACTCGGGCTTGCCAACCACCGGCATGATGGAGAACTGCCCGTAGTCGTTAATCCACGGACTGGGCTGGTGTGTCTGCTTGAAACCACGGATCTTGTTCGCGGTATAGACGTATTGCCAGCCGTCACCCATCTTACCTGTCTGAGGAGTCCAGAAGTTCATACCCCAGGGACGTGCGATCGCAGGATAGGTATTACCGGTGGAAAGCTCGAAAGTAGACTGCGTGCCGACAAGAGGACTGACATACTGGGTAAAGTCCTTGGCATGCAGCCACAAGGAACTGCTCACAAAAAGAAACAATAGGATTAATTTTCGCATAATATTAGAAAGTTGTTAGTATTAAATAAATTCTTCTCGTCATATCTCGAATTTGTGCGGCCTTCCTACTTCATTGAGGAGAGGAAAACACTGTTCCCCACAATTTTATACTCCAATGGAATGGCATTCTTTATCAGATTCAGCACAGCCCCCACACTCTCTTTTTTCTTCAGTGTACCCGAGTAGGTCTTGCTTACATCTATGTTCGGTGCCAGAATTATCCTCACCCCATACGAATTCTCCAATGTACGCGCAATGGTGTATAGGTCAGCCTTCTCAAAGACAAACTCATTATTGTGCCAGTTTTCGATTCCCGTATCCACCTGCTTCACCACCAGACGCCTAGTCATTCCGTTCAGCTCGGCTTTCTGTCCGGGGGCAAGGATAATCATACCCTCGCCATGATTACCTTTCACCTCTACTTCGCCTTTCAAAAGGGTAGCTACTGCAGACATCTTAGCCTTGTCAGACTTGAGGTTGAAAACAGTTCCCAATACTCTGACCTGCATGGCCTCACTCTGTACGACAAACGGTTTTTCCGGATTCCTCATCACCTCAAAATATCCTTCTCCTTCCAGATAAACCTTTCTTCCCTTCCCTGCAAACTCATGTGGATATTTCAGGGTAGTGTTTTTATTCAGCCAGACTTTGGTTCCATCCGGCAGTTTCAGTTCCTTAATCTTATCATGAGTGGTGACAGCCAGTAATGTTTCCGGCTGGCTATAAGTCTGATAAAAAAGATAGCCGAAAGTACCCAAAAGGAAGAAGCCCACAAATACGGCCGCATACCGCATCCATCCAACCATCCTCCGTACCTTGTATTGTTTCGTCTTCTCTTGTTCCAGCCTTTTAAACAATCGCTTTTCGGCCTTTTCTATGTCTTGTGTATTCGAAGTATCCCCCAGTCTCCCCAAGTGGTAAATCTCCTCCAGCCTGAACAATTCGCGTGCATTCTCACCCGACTCTTCCAGCCAGGCGTTCACCTCACGAAGTTCATCTTCCGTACATTCACCCATAAGGAACTTGGCCAATATCTCCTCATTCAACTTATTCATTCTTTCCTTCATTATGATAATAAAACAACGCTGCTCGCAAAAACACTTACTTTCCCGATGAAAAACAGAGCCAACATCAGGTTCAGATACCCCAGTTTATCACGCAGCAACTTCAAAGCTTTGTACATGTGGGCCTCCACCGTACGCAATGACACTCCCATCGTATCAGCTATCTCCTTATTCTTCATATCATGCAGATAGCTGAGTTTGAATACCATCCGGCACTTGTCCGGCAATTCATTGATGGCATCGGACAGCTTCCTCCTAAGTTCGGCATCCTCTATCCGTTTCACCACATCATTGCTGTCGGGTTGATAGAACTCAACCCTCTTTTTATGGATTTCGAGCATGACAGCCTCATAGCCACTCACAATGTCCCGATGCTTCAGAACGTTCAAGGCACGGGTATACACCGCCCTATACAGAAAAGCCTGAATCTGCTCTCCCACCTTCATGGTATCTTTCCGCTTCCACAGCTCCACGAAAACATCCTGTACCACATCTTCCGCATCTTCTTCCCCCACAATGCGTGTGGCATAGAACAGCAGGTTGGTATAATACCTGCGGAAAAGGGATTTATATGTCAAGTCGAAATGTTCATTCATATGTTAGCCGGTTATCGGGGACTGTACCATGCCTGACCTGGCTTATCCCCCATTTCAAATTCGAAAACACTTCCATCCATTATCTGTTCATGCGTAATATAACTTTTGTCATAGTTCTTACCGTTGAGTTTGACAGATTGAATGTAGCAATTTTCCTTGCTCACCGCCGGTGCCAGTACCTTAAAGGTCTTTCCACCAGGCAGGTGCATCTTCATTTCCGGATATAGGGGGGTACCGATTTCATATTTTCCGCCAACCGGGTCTACCGGATAAAAGCCCATCGCACTGAACACATACCAAGCAGACATCTGTCCGCAATCCTCGTTGCCACACAAACCGGCAGGAGTGTTCAGGTAGAGTTCATGCATCACCCGGGCTGCATATTTCTGGGTTTTCCAAGGTTGATCCACAGCATTGAACAGATAGATGACGTGATGGCTAGGCTCATTTCCATGCGCATACTGGCCAATCATCCCGGTGCTGAAAATAGGCAACTCATCATCTGCAGAAGGATTGTAAGTAAACATACTGTCCAGCTTCTGGGCAAACCGTTCCTTACCTCCGGTCAAAACTATCAAACCGTCAATATCCTGCTGCACAGACCAGAAGTATTGCCAGCCGTTGCTCTCGCAGATGTGCGGAGTATAGTCGTCCGGCGAGAAGTTCCGGATAAACTCTCCCTTGTCATCACGGGGCTGCATGAAAGAACTTACCGGATTGTAGACATTCCGGTAATTACGGGAACGCTTATAAAACTCGTCCGCAACCTCCTTATCGCCCAGCTTCTCTGCCATACGGGCTATACAATAGTCATCATATGCATATTCCAGTGTTTTAGAAAGTGACCAGTTTTCCGAATTATACTGATCCGTCACATTATAAGGAACATAAGCATATTTCTTATATAACCCAATGCCACGATAAGAATCGATATTGGCAGTAGCTACACAAGCCTCCAAGGCCTTTTTCGCATCGAAGTCCCCAATACCTTTCAGATAGGCATCTACAATAACTGGTACAGAGTGGTAACCTATCATCATATCTGTCTCGCTCCCCTGAAAATTCCATACGGGAAGGCGGCCGTTCTGTTCGAAGAAGGCGAGGAAGGACTTCACCATATCGTTCACCCGTTCCGGCTCAATAAAGGTATAGAGAGGATGAGCCGCACGGTAAGTGTCCCACAAGGAGAAAGTACTGTAATTTGTCCAGCTCTCCGCACGGTGCACTTGCTTGTCGGGACCGTAATAAGCACCGTCCACATCACTGTAAATGGTAGGAGCAATCATCGAATGATACAAAGCCGTATAGAACTTGACTTTCTCATCACGGTCATCGCATTTTATTTCTATCCGGGACAATTGTTTGTTCCAATCATCCTGCACAGCTGCCAGGTATTTGTCGAAATCATCATCAGGTACTTCTGCTGCCAGATTACGTGCCGCCCCTTCCATACTTACACCGGAGATGGCAGTACTGACAAGAATCTGTTCTCCTTCCTTAGTCTGAAAGTCGAATCGTGCAATGACAGATGTCCCTATCCGCTTGCCTTCTTTCTCTATGGCAGCTGTATCGAGCTGCATCGCAGCAAACGGTTTGGAGAAACGTGTACGGAAGTAGAGGCGCTGGTCGCGTGCCCAACCGTCAGAGTAACGGTAACCTTGCACCGTTACCGAATCGACGACTTCTATGTGAGAATCATTGGTAAAATCCCAATTCATGGCTTTCCGCAAATTCAGGAAAACGGCAGCATCGGCTTTGGGGAAAGTATACCGCTGAATGCCACAACGCTCGGTGGCCGTCAACTCTACATTTATATTATAATCTTTCAGACGCACCTGATAATATCCAGCGCTTGCCGACTCTTCCGAATGAGAGAACAAAGAGTGAATGCCGAGCGGAGCTTCCGCCTCCTTATAAGGCAATGTCACCGGCATAAAAGAGATATCATACAAGTCACCAGCGCCGGTTCCGGAGAGATGGGTATGGCTGAAGCCTGCAATGGTACTGTCCGGATAAAAATATCCGGAAATACGGTCCCAGCCCGGCAGTCCGTTGTCAGGACTGAGCTGCACCATGCCAAACGGCGCCTGGGCACCCGGATAGGTGTTTCCTGTAAAATCTGTACCGATAAAGGGATTCACAAACTCTGTATAAGACACACTCTTCACATCCGACACCTGCGAGGTACATGCCAGAAAGGATGAAAAGACCACAAACAAACAACAAGATTTTATCAAATTCATAACATTATAGGGTTAACGTGTATAGTATAACAACCTAACCGGATAAAACACTTACACATCTTGTCACTTTTTCAACAGAATTCATGCAAACAAAAGTAATACAAAATTCCGATTAATCCTCTTTTTTATTTTGTAAAAATATACTTTACACTATCTTTGTCACAAAAAGTCACAATGAATTACACGACCTATCTTTTCGACTTTGATTATACGCTTGCTGATTCTTCCCGCGGAATCGTCACTTGTTTCCGCAACGTACTGACCCGTCACGGATATACAGAGGTTACAGATGACGACATCAAACGTACCATCGGCAAGACTCTGGAAAACTCTTTTTCCATCCTCACCGGCGTGACAGATGCCGGACAACTGGCAGGATTCAAGGCAGAATACCGAAAAGAAGCCGATACGCATATGACTGTCAACACGGTGCTTTTCCTGGAAACCAAGTCCGTACTGACTGCACTGAAGGACTCCGGCGCCCGCATCGGAATCATCTCGACCAAATACCGATTCCGCATCAAGGAACTCCTCAACCAGCATTTTCCTGAAGATTTTATGGACATCATCGTGGGTGGTGAAGACGTGAAAACCGCCAAGCCATCTCCCGAAGGGCTACTCCTTGCCATTAAGCGGCTACATGTCAGCAAAACCGATACCCTCTATATAGGCGACAGCACGATAGATGCGGAAACAGCCCAAGCGGCCGGAGTAGACTTTGCCGGGGTCACCCACGGAGTAACCACTGCCAAAGAATTGGAAAAGTACCCACACCGGAAAATAATGAGCACTTTGGAAGAACTGCTGGCAGTTCAGGAGGAGCATCCTTCCATATTCAAGATTGAAAATCCCATCCGGCCGGAAAATGCGCATGCCACTTCTCCCCGGAAACAGAAAAGGATAAGCGTCTGGCAAATCCTCCTTCTAGTGACACTCTTCTGGCTGGCTATTGAAGAGCTGGACATGACCGACGACAGCAACTTCTTCCCGGTTGTTTTCATACTGACATTGTGGGGTATCCTCCAAAAAAGAAGGATACTACCCAACAAAGCAAAAACTTTCATCGACTCATGGTGGCACCCCTGCGCAGTACGCTTACGCGCATTTCACATCAAGCTGATACAAGGGAGAAAAACTCCTCCCGCTGGCAACGAAACCTGCACCTGCCTGAATTGCGGCACCACCTATACCGGCAACTACTGTAACCGTTGCGGACAAAGCCGAAACACTCCACGTTACCGGCTAAGCAACGCCCTTAAAAACATTGCCGGAGGCTTCTTCAATATAGACAATGGTTTTGGACGTACCCTTCTGGAACTCCTCTACCGTCCGGGATACATGATTAGAGACTTCATCGGTGGTAAGCGTATAGAGTATTTTCGCCCGTTCCAGACACTCTTCATTCTTGCAGCTCTTTATATCATGGCTGTGCAACTGGTAGACCCGGAAGCCCTAAGCAAAAAAGAAAAGACGGAAAAGACAGAGCAGACAGACAAAGAAGAAATCATTGCCGCTAAAGAGAAGCTTACCAAAAAGATGGAGAAAACCTATAGCAAAGAGGAAAAGCGAGCCCTCGCCATCACTATAAAAAGCCTGGAGAAAAGCTTGAACAAACTGGAAGAGAAGAACGACTCCACTTCTGCCACACAGGTATCCGAATCGAACAGCGATGATGGCGACCTCATCGATGAGTTTGTAAACGACACCTCGGAGGTGGGAGACAGACTGGAAAAAGTCTTCCAGAACTCTCCTTTCCTAATGAAAGTATGGAATCTGATGAAGAGCTGGGGACACGGAAACAAAGCATTCCGCATCATTGCCACACTGCCTCTGTTTGCACTTGCTACCCAACTTGCCTTCCGATGCCGGAAATATAAGTTAAACTACAATACCACGGAGCATGTATTCATACAAGCCTACATAGCTTGCCAGATACTCCTGCTGAGCATCATCGTGCTGCCTTTCAACGGGTACGCAAAGGTAGACGATTTGTATGAGCTGCCTTTATGGCTTATTTTCGTCCTATTCTGTTGCGATTACAAACAATTGTACCGCTGCACCTGGTGGAGAAGCTTTTGGCGCACTATCCTCATGCTGACTTACAGTCTTGTGCTACTCGTCATATTCGCGTGTCTTGTAATGGCGCTGATGCTGGCCGGTATCTATGTTCTGAAATTCATTTTGTAACAGAAACCATCCCTACACGGACTGTTTCTCCTTGATGAAACAGTTTTTCTCCAATAGGCCAAAAGTACAATCTGCACTAAAAGAATAAAAAAGCAAAAGAACATTTGCCCATTTAGAATAAAAAGAGTACTTTTGTGCCCGATTATTCCGCACCGGGTTCGACCAAGTGCTTTCTAAGTGATTAGAGACCACCCGACGGAGCTAACTTATACATTATATATAAGAA
>OGUQ01002080.1_pt1 | contig 14670 bp, 10 predicted proteins | sample 1574701 | NCBI WGS metagenome assembly OGUQ01 (sample SAMEA2582087, study PRJEB24529) | metagenome | biome: Human gut stool | place: China | collected 2011 | reverse complement strand
ATCCGAATATATCGGATGCCCTGGGTGGCTTTTTGCGTTTCATCAGAAAGGAGGCACACATTATGGCAAGCGAGATCAGAAATCGCTTCACAGACACAGAAATGCAGATCGCCAGAGAAACGGACCTGCCGGAGCTGCTCTCCCACCTCGGCTATCAGGTCAAGCGCGTGGGACGCTTCCATACTACCGCGGAGATGGACAGCCTGCGGATCAAGGACCGGCGTACCTGGTTCCGGTATTCCCAGAATACCGGCGGGGATGCCATTACCTTTTTGCAGCAATTCTGCGGCAAGAGCTTTCCAGAGGCTGTGGAGTACCTGCTGACCTTCCATGGGAAAGCCAGAGACGCGCCCATTCCGCAGCCAAAGCCGATCAGCCCGAAACAGGAGTTTTCCCTGCCGCCCCGCAATGCGGATGACCGCAGGGTCTTCGCCTATCTCCGTAAGCGAGGTATCGCTGCCCAGGTGATCCGACAATTTCTGAATGCCGGTCTGCTGTATGAGGATGCGGTACATCATAACTGCGTCTTCGTCGGCAGGGATGAATCCGGACAGGCAAAGTACGCGGGGCTGCGTGGTACCTATGATCTGGACAGCCCCGGCTTCAAGGGAGACGCAACCGGCAGCGACAAAAACACAGCATTCTCCCTCCCGCACGATCCGCGCTCAGATCTGGTGCTTGTCTTTGAGGCACCCATCGATCTGATGAGTTACCTCACACTCCACAGAGACACAACCAACGCCGTTGCTCTGTGCGGACTCTATGACGGCGCACTGCAGACCTATTTGCAGGCGCATCCGGAGATCCGCCGTATTGCGCTGTGTCTGGACGCGGACGAGCCTGGGCAGAAAGCCGCCCAGCAATTACAGGAAAAGTATCAGTTACAGGGGTATGCCGTTACCGTGGAGAAACCGCGCTGCGGCAAGGATTGGAACGAGTATCTGCAAAAACGGCTTTGCAGCCGGGAAAGGGGGCGATAGTCAAAAGAACATCGTTTTCAACGCGGATAAAAAACAAAAAATATAAGGAGGACCTATGAATCTGAAAAAGAACCATTATTCCCGCAGGGCGCTGGCACTGCTGCTGACGCTGGTCATGTGCGTGGGCATGATCCCCACCGCTTTTGCCGCCCAGCAGAACAGTTACCACGACCCCGCCGAGCACTGGATGCAGGCATCCGGCCGTACCAATGAGCTGGACGCCAACAGTGTTGTGACCCGCGAGACCTTCAAGTGCGGTGAGTGCGGCAAAGCCACATCTTTTGAGGTGTTCCGCGTTCCCGAATATACTCGCAATGGCCAGCCGGCACTCAGCCGCAATGTGAAATATTCGGACGGCACGATGGTAGATGGCGTCGGCAAAGGTGATACCATGGACGGCATCCCCGGCAAGGACGCCACCTATACCGGATATCACTACACCAAAGCCGTCTGTGAAACCTGCGGCGGCATCAACACAAATATGAGCAAAAGCGAGTACGGCTATCTGAAAAATGTCTACTGGCTGTATGACTGTGCCGCCGCATTTACGCAGGAACTGGACGAAACCGTTTCCTACGAGTATACGGATGATACCTATCACACTGTCACCACCAAGGGCGGCACCTACTGCGCATTCTGCTACGGTACCAATCATACGGTCAGCCGCAAGCTGGAGCGCCACAGCATGGTGACGGAAGTCCTGCCCCAGCCAGCAAACGGACGCTTCGCTACGGTAGAGAAATGCAGCCTGTGCGACTACGCCCGTTATGACTACACGGCGGCAAAGGCGGTCATTGCAGACTATTACGGCGTGGTGGACGGCAAGCCCCACACCATCACGGTCAGCGATCTCTCCGAAGCCGGTGTCCGCACCTCTATCCGCTACGGCAACAGTGCGGATAGCTGTACCATGACCTCCGCGCCCAACTACACGGAGGAAGGTCAGTACACGGTTTATTACGAGATCACCTACACCTATCAGAATGTCAGCATGACGGAAAACGGCGTGGCAAATGTCTGGCTGCGCGATACCCAGACCAGCGAGGACGGCAAATGCACCTGCGGCTGCGATGATCCCAACTGCGGCTGCCAGAACAAGAATTGCAATGGAAATTGCTGCACCGACAAGGGCTGTGGTGAAAATCACAAGTATATTCTGCTGGACAGCACCAAGGCTGGCTGCACCACCCTTGGCTATGACCGCTACATCTGTATGGAGTGCGGCAAAATCGAAAAGCGCGACTATGTGGACTCCCTCGGTCACGCATGGCAGAGCATCGTCATCCGCGACGCTACCTGCGAAACGGATGGCAAGTTGCTGGAGCTCTGCTCCCGCTGCGGACAGATGAAGCAGACCGCCACGCCCAAGGGCGAACACAGCTATGAGGTCTATACCGTGGCTGCCACCTGTACCAGCCCCGGTTATACTGTCCGCGAGTGCTCCGTCTGTGGGGATCGTCACATTGAGAACATCACGGCGGCGCTGCCTCACAATTACGAATCCCATGTAATCGCCGCGACCTGTGAGGGCGGCGGCAAGACCATCCACCGCTGCGATGGCTGCGGCAGTTCCTTTGTCACAGACTATACGGACTCCCTGGGCCATAGCTGGGATAAGGGAACCCTCGTCACCAACGCCACCTGCACCGGCGAGGGCGTCATGGAATACCGCTGCACCCGCTGCGGCTATCACCGCATCGAGGGCAACGAGGCGGCAGGTCATGTTCCTGGCAATGATGCCACCTGCACCCAGCCGCAGCTCTGTACCAAGTGTGGCGCGGTGCTGAAAAACGCGCTGGGACACGATTACAAGTCCGAAGTGACCGCACCCACCTGCACGGAGATGGGTTACACCACCAACACCTGCACCCGCTGTGGTGACAGCAACAAGAGCGACTACACCGAGCCTGCCGGTCATAAGCCCGGCGACTGGATCATCGACAAGGAGCCGACTACGGACTCCGTGGGCAGCAAGCACAAGGAGTGCGAGAACTGCGGAGAGAAGCTGGAAACGCAGCCCATTGAGAAAATCTACAACAGCGCCACGACGGACAGTAAGGGTGAGGCCATTGTGGGCGGATACCTTGTGACCGTCACGGATACCGACACCAAAAATCCTGTGGCGAATGCCGCCGTTGCGCTCCACAAGGATAACAGCATCTCCATCCGTCTGCCGAACAGCCGCCTGCTGGACTACGCCGACCAGACGACCGTGACCGTGCAGCTTGTCAAGGACAAGAGTGCCGTTTCCGGTATGAGCATTTCTGTCACGGATAAGAACGACAACTATGCCGCAGCCAAGACCGACAAGGCTGGTCAGATCACCGTCCCCACCAGCAGCGGTAAGACCAACGAGGACGGCAAGGTCACTACTGGCTATGAGGATGCAGACGGCGACCGCTGGACGCTGACCGTCAAGGTCATCCGCACGGACACGAAGCGCCCCATCTCCGGCAGTGCAGTGTCCATCGGCAAGACCGGCAATATCACGGTGAAGCTGCCGGACGGCACAGATCTGGACGCCAAGCATCAGGTGACGGTCATCGTGACCGACCACAAGAAGGCTCCCCAGCAGGGCAAAAATGTCACGGTCAAGGGTGATCTCGGCCAGTCTGCCGCAGGCAAGACCGACAAAAATGGTGAGCTGACCGTCCCCGAAGTGGAGCAGACCGAGCGCCACGGCGTTTACATCGTCGGCTACACGGACGGCACCTTCGGCCCCAGCCGCAGCATGACCCGCAGTGAAGCCGCCGCTATCTTCGCCCGTCTGCTGGCGGAGAAGAACGGCGATACCATTTCCACGGCGGCAAATACCAAATTTGCGGATATTCCCGCCCATGCCTGGTATAGCGGCTATGTGAAGTATCTGAGCAACAACGGCATTACCTACGGTAAGAGCAAGACCATCTTTGTCCCCAACGATGCCATTACCCGTGCTGAGTTTACCACGATGGCTGTCCGTTTCTTTGATGTGTACGGTGATGGCGACGCCGAGATCATGGAGCAGTTCGGCGGTTTCAACGATGTTTCCTCCGGCTATTGGGCGGCAGAATACATCAAGTACGCCGCGCTCCACGGTTGGATCAACGGCTATGGGGACGGCTCGTTCCACGCAGACCGCGAGATCAACCGCGCCGAGGTCGTCACCATCGTCAACCGCCTGCTGGGCCGCGAAGCGGATGAGGACTACATTGCGGACAACCTCCGCAAGCTGAACACCTTCCCGGATGTCACGAAGCGCCATTGGGCATATTACGCCGTCATGGAAGCTGCCAACGCCCACACCGCCGTGCTGGGCGAGAGCGAAAGCTGGAGCAAGTAAATCGTATCCCCTGCGGGTGGTCTGAGAGCAGACCACCCGCACTTTTTAACTAAACCTAACCATTAAAAAAAGGAGCACTGAATATGCTGAAAATCACTGCCATTGGCAATCTGACCCACGATGTGGAACTGAAGATGAACGAGAATACCGGCAAGCCCTACGCCATTCTGCGTATCGCTTCGGACCGCCGCTATAAGGATAAGGACGGCAACAAGCTCACCGATTATATCTCCATCAAGGTGCGCGGTCCTCTGGCGGAGCGCTGTGCGGCGTTTGCGTGGAAGGGCTGTAAGCTGGCGGCTGCCGGTGATTTTGAGACCATCACCTTCGCGGACGATCCCCAGCGCCAGCCCGGTTTCCTCATCAAAGCCAGCGATGTGGAATTCCTGTCTCCCCGCAAGGCGGAGGACGCGGCACAGGCGGTGGAGGATATGTCCGCCAGTGAGGACGCCGCCTGATGAAAAACACCGGGATCACATACACCAGCGCAGAGCGCAGCCCTGTGATCCTGCCGGAGATGGCCGAGCTGCTCCCGCCTTTGAGCGCGGAGCAGCTCGACGCTCTGGAAGCAGATCTCATCAAAAACGGCTGCTACGCACCCATCATCGTCAATGAGGACATGGTCATCATCGACGGGCACAACCGTCAGGCACTGTGCGAAAAGCATGATCTGCCGTACACGATGGCCGTTTTCTCGTTTGAGGATCTGCTGGAAGCCAAGCAGTGGGCGCTGGATACCCAGAAGGGACGCCGCAATCTGGAAAAGTGGGAGCTGGGCAAGATCGCGCTGAAGCTGAAGCCGGAGATCGAGGCGAAAGCCAGGGCAAACCAGTCTGCCGCAGGTGGAGATAAGTCTGATAAGGGAGCGCTTTTGACAACAGTGTCAGAAGCGCTCCCTTCTGTTAGCACTCGTAAGGAATTGGCGGATGCTGTTGGTATCGGTGAGGTCACCATGGGCAAGGTCATGCAGATCGATGAGAATGCCCCGGAGGTCATCAAGGAGGCGCTGGACAAAAAGGAACTGTCCATCAACAAGGGCTATGACCTGACCCGGCAGCTTCAGGACCTGCCGGAAGAGCAGCGGGAGCAGGCGGCCGCCGAAGCGCTGGAATACGAAAAAGCGAAAAAAGAACTGAAAAAGCAGGATGCCGAGATCGACCGAAAAGGAAAGATCGCGGCACTTTTCTGCAAAGCGTATGAAAAAGCCGTCCTGCTGACACCGTCCGAGGAAAATGTCCGCTGCTGGACGGACGGGACGCGGATGACCCCGGAGGAAATGCGGGATACCGTGAAGGAATCCCGCGAGTTGGCGGAGGTGTTCCGGACGATTGCGGATATCATCGAGCAGAAGATCCTGCCCGCGGATTGGAGGTGTGCCGATGCAGAAAGCGAAGAAAACGATGCCCAGCCGGACGGGAATCCCGCCTGACGCGCAGGCGGAGATTTTGCAAAGGCTGTCCGCCGAGACGAAGATCACTTCCTGTGAGATCGCGGAGATATTGAAAAAGCATGATGTCTGCGGAGATATGGACGCGCTCCAGGACGCCTACCGGAAACGGCTGGGACAGCGTCTCCTGTCCGGCATCCGGGACGAGAACGGCAAGCGGGAAATCCTCTCCACCAGCGGCGGCGAGTATGTCGTCGTAGACTGCTGCAATGACCCGCAGAAGCTGAAAGCCATCCAGCGCCGCATTCAGGCGCAGATGAATGGGCTGGATGTGTCTGCCGGGAAGGTGCATGGGCGCGTTCACTTTTTAGAGCGTTTTGCGGGCTTGGTAAGAAAGGAGCGGCCAGATGGAGCAGCATGAGGAAATGCTATCCCCGGAGGAACAGTACGCGCAGCTTGCACCGACGCTGGACGCAGACGGTTTCTCGCTGTATGCCGCCGCGGAAGAAGTCACCGGGCTCAAGGTCTATGAAGAATTTCCCTATGAGGATAACCGGGGAATGTTTGAGCTGGCAGACGGACACACGCTGCTGCGGTATCTGGAAGCGGCATACTTTGGGACCGTTACCTGGGAGATCGTCCCCGGCGCACCCTATGAGCGGGCGATTCTCGGTGAAGTAGATAAAACCACACCGGAGTATCGCGCATTTTATCAAAAGATCTGCGCGGGTGCGGCAGCGCACATCAAAAAACGTATTGGGAAGGAGATGAAGAATGTGAAGGAACCGATCACAGAGATCAACAAAGAATCCTTCTGGGACCTGATCCATGAGGCAAAAAACGTCTGCGGGCAGGATATGGACGCCATGCTGGCCTATCTGAAAGACCGGCTGGTTTCTATGGGCCCCACGCAGGCACAGAATTTTCACGACATCATCCACGCCTATGAAGATCTCGCGGACAAGTTCGGCTTGTGGGACGCGGCAGGGATCATGAAGGAATACGGCTGCAGCGATGACGGTTTTATCGACTTCCGCGCCTGGCTCATCGCACAGGGGCGCGAGGTCTATTTTGCCGCGCTGGCAGACCCGGACAGCCTTGCAGATGTCGTTCCCTACGGAGATTGCCGCTTTGAGCAGTTGAGCTATGTCGGGGACTATGCCTACGAGCAGCTCACCGGGAAAAGCGCCTATGATCAGACAGATTGGAGCGCATATGAAGCGCTTTTGATAAAGCTGGAACAGGATATCGTCTATAAGGACGGCATCGAGTTTCCCAGAGAGGGTGCGGATCTGAAGAAATATCTGCCCCGGCTCTGCGCGAAGCATCCGGAGTGGGACGGTCAAACGCGCTGGAACCTGCAGCTGAAGGAGATTCGGGATCTGATCCATGCCGGAAAGGACTATGACCGGTGCCAGACATCAAATAAGAAGAAACGCAGCCGTGGAGGTGAGGCAAGATGAGCGAGTCCATGATTGTTGGTGTTGACCACGGCTATGCCGCTATGAAAACAGCCCATTTCTCTTTTCCATCTGGTCTGGTGGCGTATGAGCATGAGCCATATACGCTGAAGGATGTACTGGAATACGGCGGAAAATTCTATGTGGTGGGCAGCGGGCGTCAGGCGCTTCAGAAGAACAAAACGCAGACAGAGGACTACTACCTCCTTACGCTGGCAGCCATCGCAAAGGAGCTCTCCTTCCGTCATGCGGAGCCTGCGGCAGAGATCCATCTGGCGGCCGGACTGCCTCTCACCAGCTTCGGACGGGAGAAAAATGCATTCCGGGACTATCTGCTCCGGGATGGGAAAACGGTGAGTTTCCGCTATGAGGGACAGGAATACTCCATCACCATCCGCAAGGTGTCGCTGTTCCCGCAGGGCTATGCCGCAGTCTTGACCCAGAGCATCCTGCTGGATGAGCCTTCTGTGATCGTGGCGGATATCGGTGGCTGGACGGTGGATCTGATGCGTTTGGACAACCGTATCCCCAATGCATCGACCTGCCGCAGTCTGGAACTCGGTATGATCCGCTGTCTGGATGAGATCGGTGAGCAGATCCGCCGCACGCTGGGTCTGTCTATGACGGCGGCACAGATGGAAAGCGTGCTGCGCGGCGATGCTGTCCATATCAACGAGGATGCCAGAAAAATTATTGACCATCAGGCAGACGCCTATGTCCATCGCCTGCTCTCCGCCATTACGGAGAGCGGACTGGATACCCGCGCCATGCCTGCTGTTTTTCTGGGCGGCGGCGCGGCGCTGCTGAAGCGGAATGTATCCGCTGCGGACGGCCTTTGCCGCCCTGTCATCCTTGACGATGTGTCCCTCAACGCCAAAGGCTATGAGCGGCTGGCGGAGCGGCTCACAAAGAACGATGAGCAGTAACAAAAAGCGGATCAATCTGTCATTTTCCATGTCCTCGCCCATCCAGCACAGGGCGTGGAAGAAGCTGACGGAGATCCCCGCAGGACAGCGCACCGCCGCGGTCTGCCGCATGGTCTGTGAGTATAAAGGGCAGCAGGAACTGCTGGACGCCGTTCGCCAGACCATTCGGCAGGAACTGCGGGGAGTGCAGCTCACCAAAGAAGAAGCGCAGGATAGCGGCAGAGCCGGGGATGTAGATGAAAGCGTCCTCGGCTTTTTGCTTGCCCTGCAGGAAGGAGATGAGATGACCTGATCCGATATTTTGATATGTTTGCCGGCATCGGCGGCTTCCGCACGGGATTGACCCGCGCGGGCGGTTTCCGGTGTGTAGGACACTGCGAGATCGACAAATATGCCAATGCCAGCTATGAGGCCATTTATGAGCCGGGAAAGGAGGAACGATATTATCCAGACGCCACAAAAATCGACCCCGCAGACCTGCCGGACTTTGACCTTCTGTGCGGAGGATTCCCTTGTCAGACATTTTCAATCGCTGGCAGAAGAAAGGGCTTTGACGACACCCGCGGCACTCTCTTCTTTGAAATTGCCCGATTGGCTCAATCCAAACGACCTTCGTATCTTCTGCTCGAAAACGTTCCGGGACTGCTGTCGCATGACAAAGGCCGGACGTTTTCTGTCATCCTCGCCACGCTTAATGACCTGGGGTACCGCGTGGAATGGATGGTGCTTAACAGCAAACATTTTGGAGTCCCGCAATCCAGAAGGCGGCTGCTCCTTATCTGCTATCTTGATCCCCGATGCGCCGGAAAAATATTTCCTGTCTTCGGCACAGGTGGAAAAGCTCTTATACAAGTCCTCGGAGGCTCGCAAGGCTCCCGTGTCTACGACGCAAGCGGAATAGCCTGCACGCAGACTGCCGGCGCTGGAGGTGTGGGCGGCAAAACAGGATTGTATATCATTCCACAGGACAGACCCTTTGTGGATCTATGTGCCGGGGAGGCGAGACAAACGGAGGCCGCCCGCTGCCTCACTGCCCGTTATGGACAGACAACGCTGTCTAATCATAGAGCAGAACGTTCCGGCGTTCTGCTCATCAAGGCCTATCACACCGACCGCGGCGATTTTAACCGCACGAAGATCATCGTGCCCGACTCCGCCCACGGTACAAATCCCGCAACCGCCGCGATGTGCGGCTTCCAGGTCATCAACATCCCGTCCGGCGTGGACGGCTGCGTCGACCTCGACGCGCTGCGCGCCGCCGTCGGCCCCGACACCGCGGGATTGATGCTGACAAACCCGAACACCGTCGGTATTTTCGACAAGAACATCCTCGAGATCACGAAGATCATTCACGATGCGGGCGGCCTGTGCTATTACGACGGCGCGAACCTCAACGCCGTCATGGGCGTCGTCCGTCCCGGTGACATGGGCTTTGACTGCATCCACAGTAACCTGCATAAGACGTTCGCCACACCGCACGGCGGCGGCGGCCCCGGCGCAGGCGCGGTCGGCTGCAAGGAATTCCTCAAAAAGTACATGCCCGGCCCGCTGGTCGTCGAAAAGGGCGGCAAGTACGGCTTTGCATACCCCGAAAAGTCCATCGGCCGCGTGAAGATGTTCTACGGCAACTTCGACGTCGTCGTGCGCGCGCTGACCTACGTGCTCACGCTCGGCAAGTCCGGCATCCGCGAGGCGGCGATGAACGCCGTGCTGAACGCGAACTACATGCGCGTCAAGCTCAAGGATACCTTCACCATGGCCTATGACGAGATCTGCATGCACGAGTTCGTCATGTCGCTCGTCGATCTCCACAAGGAGACGGGCGTCTCCGCGCTCGACCTTGCCAAGGGCATGCTCGACTTTGGCCTGCACCCGCCCACGATGTACTTCCCGCTCATCGTCCATGAGGCGCTCATGATCGAGCCCTGCGAGACTGAGAGCAAGGAGACCATGGACGAGGTCTGCGGCATCTACTGCAAGCTCTTTGAACTCGCGCACTCCGATCCCGAGACGCTCCACACCGCTCCCCACTCCACGCCCGTCCGCCGTCTCGACGAGGTCGGCGCGGCGCGCAACATGGTTTTACGCTATCAGTTTGCCTGACGAAGGCAGCGCATATCTTAACATCACGCAATGCCGCCGAAAAGTCGGCGGCATTGCTCTCAAAAAGGAACGAACTATTATGGCTCATTATGAACTCATCGTCATCGGCGCGGGCCCCGGCGGCTACGAAGCCGCGCTCCATGCGGCCAAGCTCGGCAAGAAGGTCGCCGTCGTCGAGAAGCGCGAAGCGGGCGGCACCTGCTTAAACCGCGGCTGCATCCCGACGAAAACGCTGCTGCACTCTTCTCAGATCTTCCACGACGCCAAGCACGGCGCACACGCCGGCATCCACACCGACGATATCCGCGCCGACATGACGGAGATTTTTGCCTACAAGCGCGAAATTTCGCAAAAGCTGTCCTCCGGCATTGAATCGCTTTTCAAGACCGCAAAGATCGACTTTCTGCGCGGCACGGCGCTCATCACCGCACCCGGCGCTGTCCGCGTGACGGACGCCGAGGGCGGTGCCTACGACTACACCTGCGACGATATTCTCATCGCCACCGGCTCCGTCCCGTCCCGCCCGCCGATTCCCGGACTTGAGTTCGCGATGACCTCCGACGAGCTGCTTGAGGGGTGCGACCACCTGTACCGTTCCATCGTCATCATCGGCGGCGGCGTCATCGGCATCGAGTTTGCGACGTTTTACGCAGACCTCGGCTGTGAAGTGACCGTCATCGAAGGCATGGACCGCCTGCTGCCCAACATGGACAAGGAGCTCGGCCAGAGCCTCGCGCTCCTCCTCAAAAAGCAGGGCGTGAAGGTCTTCACGAACGCGATGGTCCAGAGCGTCGAGAGGACGGGTGAGGATATCGCCGTCAACTTCACCTGCAAGGAAAAGAGCGAGACCGTCTCCGGCGAGGCCGTGCTCTGCGCCATCGGCCGCCGCCCGTACTGCGACGGCCTGTTCGCGGATGGCATTTCTGTCGAGATGAACCGCCGCAGCATCGCCGTGAACGAGCACTACGAGACGAGCATCCCCCACATCTACGCCATCGGCGACGTCTCGGCCAAAATTCAGCTCGCCCATGTGGCGACCGCGCAGGGCATCGCCTGCGTCGACCTGCTCTACGGAAGGGAAAATCACACATCCATGTCCGTCGTGCCGAGCTGCATCTACTGCCGTCCGGAGATCGCGGTCGTCGGCCTCACCGAGGCCGAGGCCAAGGAGGCGGGCATCCCCGTCAAGGTCGGCAAACACGTCATGTTCGACAACGCCAAGACGCTCATCGCCGACCCGGGCCGCTGCTTTATGAAGTTCGTCGCCCACGCCGAAACACGCGAGCTTCTCGGCGCGCAGCTCATGTGCGAGCATTCAAGCGATATGATCGGCGGCGTCTCGCAGGCGCTCGCCAACCACATGACGGTCGATCAATTCCTGCTGGCCATGCGTCCGCACCCCTCGTTTGAAGAGGCGATGACCGCCGCGCTCGAGGACCTTGCGCAGAAGCTCGGCTGAAAGGCCGCGGATGAAGCTATCGGTCGCCTTTAGACGGGCGATACCGCTTTTATGCAAAATTTGCGTTGCAGCATATGATGGAGTATGCTACCCTTAAAGTGAAAAATTGCTCTGACGGGGAACGCTTCTTTGAAAGCGGCGCACCGAAAGCGTGATAAGGGAGAGGAGAATCATCCATGAAAAAGCGATTGCCCATCATTTTGACGCTGCTCCTGGTTTGCATTGCCGTGTCTTATGCCTCCGCCGCGAATGTGGTGGCTTCGCCGCAAAACCTGTCAGTCGACGGCGTCGATGCAGACTGTGACAAATACAACATCGACGGCAGCAACTATTTCAAGCTGCGCGATCTTGCGCAGCTTCTGAGCAAGACGGACAGCCGCTTTTCCGTTTCGTTCGATGAGCAAAGCAATGCGGTCACGGTCGTTTCCGGGAAGGAATATACCCCTGTCGGCGGCGAGCTTGCGCGCGGGCGGGATCAGTCCAAAACAGCCGTTGTCAGCAAGCAGTCCGTTTTGATCGACGGAAAGGCTGCGGACGGTCTTTCTGTCTACAACATCGGGGGAAACAACTATTTTAAGCTGCGCGACCTCGGCGATGCGCTCGGCTTTACCGTCGATTATGACGCCGACAGCAATACTGCCATCGTTTTGAGCAAGGGTTCCACAGCGGTCTACCAAAACGCATTTGAAAAACTGCTTAAGGACGTGAACGAGAAGCGCCGCGCCGATATGGCAAGGGAAGAGTCGTTCGACGGCTTTGAAGCATATTTGCAGCACCACCGCGGCGAGGTCGAGATCACGCAGGCAGAGATCGACAGCCTGAAAAATCTGAACAATTCCGGCAAGGCGGTTCTTACGCGCGCGGAAGCGCTTGAGGATGTGGATCTGTTCTTCCGCGCGCTGCATTACTCCTACGGCGCTTACTACTATTTCGGTGAGGAGACGTTCCAAAAGGCGGAAGATGCCATCCGTGCAGAGCTTGCATCCTATCAGACGATCAAGTGGGACCAGCTCGTCTCGCTCATTTACTCGCACCTGCTTTTCGTTCGGGACGGACATTTCTCGATCGCCGGGCGGTATGAACCGGCCTTTGAAAAAAGCGTTCAGTATCTTTACTATTACAGCGGTCAAAGCTTTGGCAAGGATGAAAGCGGGTACTATCTGCTGGGGGAAACCGAGAAGTGGTACTATACCTCCTGCGGCAACGCGAATGTCGAAATGAAGCCGTATCTTGACGGCAGCGGCCGAGTGTGCTATTCCCTGCGTCAGTTCTGTCCCGCGACGGCTGCGCATACGGCAGACAGTATCACCCTGACCAAGGGCGCTGAGACCAAAACGGTTTCGGTCACATGGTCGCTGAGCCAGTCCTATCTGGAAGACGGTTCGCAGGTCCCGGATTATCATTATCTGAAATCAAACGGTATTGCCTTGATAACGATTCGCAGGTTTGACTGGAATTATGAGGAGACAATGGACGAGTTCGTCCGCACCGGTTCTGACCTTAAAAACGCGAAGCTCATCATCATTGATGCCCGCTCCAACAGCGGCGGCGATGAAGACTTTATCAAAAACTGGCTGAAAAGCTACACGGGAGAAGAACCCGAACAGAAAACGATTATCTCCAACTGGGGCACTGCTATGTTCGATAGGATCCAAGCCTACGCGGACCTGGGTGAAGAATTTGCCGCCTTCCGGACAGGCGATAAGGACTATGAGCTGTTTCAGGGAAAGCTGCTGGAAAACAGCACTCCGATTCTTCTTCTGACAGACAGCATGTCCGGCTCCGCCGGCGAGAGCATCGTGACCTATTGCAGGACACTTGACAACTGCCTTGTGATCGGCGGCCCGACGAGAGGCGCGCAGCTGGTTGGAAATGTGCGAGGCTGGACGCTTCCAAACTCCGGCATCGGCTTCCAGTTCGGGCAGGCGTTTCACTTCATCTACAATATGGAGAACGTAGACGGAAAAGGTTATGAGCCGGACCTCTGGTGCGATCCGAAGACCTCGTTGCAGGCGGTTTTGAGCATGGTGGAGCGCTATGACCTCGGCTCCGCCGAGGGCGTGGCCGCCCTGCGCGCGCAGCTGCCGAATATTCTGACCAAGTAGGCAGGCACTTCCCATTAAATGTCCCACAACGTAGGATGAGTAGAAAGAGAAGCATTCTACTGAACCTGTCTTATGGCCATATACCGCCGTCATCTGAACGAAAAACCGCTCCCGAGATCATCTTGATCTTGGGAGCGTTACTTTCTCTATTATGATTGCTTTTTGTGCCCAAAAACAGCCTTTTGCCGGAATGTGTTAGAAAAGTGTTAGAAAGCGTTATTTTGCGTTTTCTAATTACTGCCAAAAGGTTAGAAAAAAGTCCTGAAACCGACCGGTTTCAGGACTTTTCTGGTTGCGGAGGCAGGACTCGAACCTACGGCCTCCGGGTTATGAGCCCGACGAGCTACCAACTGCTCCACTCCGCGATATGAAATTAAGGGAATACTGGTGCCGGTGACCGGACTCGAACCGGTACAGTATTGCTACCGGGAGATTTTAAGTCTCCTGTGTCTACCATTCCACCACACCGGCGGATCAGGCATTTATTAGGATACCACACCGCCCGGCCTGTGTCAACACCTTTCGAAAAAACATTTCGACAAAGTCGCAAAATCCCGTTGCGCGCCGCGCTTTTCTGCGCTATAATGTGTCCACGGAACAAACTGGAACAGGAGGAACATCCTATGAATATTTGGCATGATATTGCGCCTGCGCGGGTAAAGCCCGAGGATTTCTGGGCGGTCATCGAGATCGAAAAGGGCTCCAAGAACAAATACGAGATGGACAAGGATACCGGTATGCTGCGGCTGGACCGTATCCTCTACACCTCTACCCACTACCCCGCCAACTACGGCTTCATTCCCCGCACCTGGGCCGATGACGGCGACCCTCTGGACGTGCTGGTGCTGTGCAGCGAGTCCATCCGCCCCATGAGTTTGGTGCGCTGCTTCCCCATCGGCGTCATCACCATGGAGGACGGCGGCGACCT
>OGUQ01002079.1_pt1 | contig 14673 bp, 8 predicted proteins | sample 1574701 | NCBI WGS metagenome assembly OGUQ01 (sample SAMEA2582087, study PRJEB24529) | metagenome | biome: Human gut stool | place: China | collected 2011 | reverse complement strand
ATCTTTGCCTCCGTCAATTTTTGATTAACACTAGTATAACTCTGAATATCCTGTTACCATGAAAACAACTCCTTGGATAAAACTGTGTAAAGGTGCCGTACTCGCACTGACTGTCTCCTTTGGACTGACCTATTGCCAGTCGACCAAAAGCACGTTCACTCTTGAACAGAAAGGTGATAGCCTTACTATTGTCCATATTACTCATCCTACTAATTATATATTACTCCCCATCGAAGAAGAAGCCGACGAAAGTCAGGTGCGTCTTGATACGGGGAATGCAGCGGATACCGATATGGATATCCGCCTGGCACAGACTAAGGTCGATTATTTCGTTCCTTTTGCTTTGCCGGCTGATACAAAGGTAGCCACTTTACGCATTCAAAAGAAATCGAAAGACGCCCTCTGCTGGGAAGAAATCAAATTATCCGATACGTTTGATACTGCCAATACGGATAAATTCCGTCCTGTCTACCATCATACTCCCCTTTATGGCTGGATGAATGATGCAAACGGATTGGTATATAAAGATGGAGAGGATCATTTGTATTATCAGTATAACCCTTATGGCTCCAAATGGGGAAATATGCACTGGGGACATTCGGTCAGCAAAGACCTGATGCATTGGGAACATTTGGCTCCTGCCATTGCCCGTGATACATTAGGGCATATCTTTTCCGGCAGTTCTATTGTCGATCAGGAGAATGTGGCGGGCTACGGAGCAGGTTCCATCCTCGCTTACTATACTTCTGCCAGCGATAAGAACGGACAGATTCAGTGTCTGGCTTATAGCAAAGACAACGGACGGACATTTACTAAATACGAAAAGAATCCTGTCCTGCGTCCTTCCGATGGTCTGAAAGATTTCCGTGACCCGAAAGTCTTCTGGTATGCACCGGAGAGTAAATGGGTGATGATTGTCTCTGCCGATAAGGAAATGCGTTTCTATGACTCCCATAATCTGAAGGACTGGAACTACCTGAGTAGCTTTGGCGAAGGATACGGTGTGCAACCCTGTCAGTTTGAATGTCCGGATATGGTGGAACTTCCTGTAGACGGCGATATCAACTATAAGAAATGGGCATTGATTGTCAATGTAAATCCGGGATGTTACTTCGGAGGGAGTGCTACTCAATATTTTATCGGTGACTTTGACGGTACAAAATTTATTTGTGACAATCAGCCGAATGTCACGAAATGGCTGGACTGGGGAAAAGATCACTATGCTACCGTCTGTTTCTCAAATACGGGAAACCGTGTGGTGGCAGTGCCTTGGATGAGCAACTGGCAGTATTGCAATATCGTTCCGACCCGGCAGTTCCGTAGTGCCAATGCACTGCCCCGTGAATTGGGACTCTATACACAGGACAATGATATTTATCTTTCCGCCGCACCGGTAGCGGAAACTAAGAACTTACGAAAAGAAAGCAAGGATGTTCCGTCCTTCACGGTAGACAAGGATTATCACATCGAATCTTTATTGACTGATAATGAAGGAGCTTATGAGCTTTCTCTGAACATCGAAGCTGGAAAGGCGGAAATTATGGGATTCAGTCTTTTCAATGACAAGGGAGAGAAGGTGGATATTTATCTTAATCTTCCGGAAAAGAAACTGGTGATGGACCGTACGAAAAGCGGCATCGTAGATTTCGGGAAAAACAGCTCTCCGCACGAGATCGAGGCGCACGATCGACGGAAGACGATTTCTATCAATTATATAGATGATTTCGCATTGGCTACATGGGCGCCTATCAAAAAGGAAGATGAATACAAACTGGATGTCTTTGTTGATAAGTGTTCGGTAGAAATATTTCTGGATGGTGGGAAGATAGCGATGACTAATCTGATTTTCCCTACAGAGCCGTACAATCGTATGTGTTTTTACAGTAAGGGCGGTACATTCGCAGTCGATTCATTCAGTGTGCATAGGTTAGGTTTATAAAAGGATAGATTTGTTTTTCAGTAGGTATTTATCAAGAATATAATCAAGTGTTTATCACTTGTATCATCTGTATTTCATAGATTAGATTTATGAGTTAGTTTTTAAGTTAGGTTTTGTAGATTAGGTGTTTGACAGCTGCCGTCCGTGAGGTTCGGCAGCTGTTCTGTGTTTAATCTATTCGCAGAATAGGTTGTCATTACTTATTCATTGATCTCAATCGTATACCCTCCTCTGAAAGTTTCTTCCGGTTGCAGGTGTTGCATCCAGTCTTTGTCTTTGTATTCGCCTGTGTAATGTGCGCGGTCGCAGCGACCGTACCACGGTTCGATGCAGACAAAAGGGGCATTCTTTGCAGGCGGAGACCATAGACCGACTACGGGAGCATGAAAGTGCAGGCTTAAATAAGCTTTCTTTTCCTTGGTATAAAGGGTCACTTTATGGATTTGCTCATTCTCTATTATCAAAGCATCTTTATCGAAAGTATGTGTATCCAATGGCAATAACCCGTCTGTAAGTTCCAGAGAATATTCAGTGGAAGGATCTGCACATCCTTTTTCTGAAATGAGGATATACTTCAATCCTTCTTCCTTGTCAAAACCGAAGAAACCACGATTCTGTGTATCTGCATTAAAATCCGGCCAATAGAATGCAGGATGCGCACCGATTTGAAAATACATTTCTTTTTCTCCGGTATTCTTAACTTCCCATATAACCTCGATCTGCTTACCCTGAATACGATAACCTATTTCCAGACAAAACGGGAAAGGAAATTTCCGTAATGTCTCTTCATTACTGACAAGGTGGTATCGTACTTCGTCTTCTTTTTCTGAAACAAGAGTAAATTCCATATCGCGGGCAAAGCCATGTTGACTCAATGTATAAGCGATACCTTCATTACGATACTGGTTTTCCCACACACTTCCTACAATCGGGAAAAGTACAGGAGAGTGGCGTTTCCAAAAAGCAGGGTCGGCTTGCCACAGATACTCTTTCCCATTGGCGAAGATACTGCAAAGTTCGGCTCCATGCGGAGATACCTGAATAGTAAGTTGTTCGTTGGAGATTGTTTTCATATCATTCAGTTTTCTGTTGGTTACTTTGAGTGATTATATGCTTGTTATATGAATAATATCCCTTTTTACAAGGACTTAAATTACTATACAAAGGTAGTATTTTCTATGATTGAGAGAGAATATAATCCCGACTTTCTTATGATGGAGAATTATTCTTATAAAACCCTATAAAATAGCGTTCTATGCAACATATCTTACAGCATTTGAAACATTTTTTTCAGTCGGTTGACTTAAATCAACCGTAATTTGCATCATCGAAAAGAGAAAATTCGTACTTTTAAATTAATAACATTAAACTAATGCCTGGTATCATGAAGAACAAAAAACTTCTTTGCAGCGTTTGTTTCCTGTTTGCTTTCATGTCGGCCCTGTGGGGGCAAAACATTACGGTAAAGGGAAACGTTACTTCTAAAACGGATGGGCAACCGATTATCGGTGCTTCTGTCGTTGAAACTACAGCTACAACCAACGGAACAATTACAGACTTCGATGGTAATTTCACTCTTTCAGTTCCGGTCAACTCTACTTTAAAGATTACGTATATTGGTTATAAACCGGTGACCGTAAAAGCGGCTGCTATCGTTAATGTACTACTGGAAGAAGATACCCAGATGGTAGATGAAGTTGTCGTAACAGGTTATACTACACAGCGTAAAGCCGACCTGACAGGTGCTGTTTCTGTAGTAAAAGTAGACGAAATCCAGAAGCAAGGTGAAAACAATCCGGTGAAAGCCCTTCAGGGACGTGTCCCCGGAATGAACATCACCGCTGATGGTAATCCGAGTGGATCGGCTACCGTACGTATCCGCGGTATCGGTACGCTGAACAATAACGACCCGCTTTATATAATCGACGGTGTTCCTACCAAAGCCGGTATGCACGAACTGAATGGTAATGATATTGAATCCATTCAGGTTTTGAAAGATGCCGCATCCGCTTCTATCTACGGTTCGCGTGCAGCGAACGGCGTGATCATCATTACTACCAAACAAGGAAAGAAAGGACAGATCAAAATCAATTTCGACGCTTCTGTTTCCGCCTCCATGTATCAGAGTAAAATGAACGTACTGAACACTGAGCAATACGGACGAGCTATGTGGCAAGCCTACGTGAACGACGGTGAAAATCCGAACGGTAATGCTTTGGGATATGCTTACAATTGGGGATATAATGCCGACGGCAATCCGGTATTATACGGAATGACTCTTTCCAAATACCTGGATTCAAAGAATACAATGCCTGTGGCGGACACAGACTGGTTTGACGAGATCACTCGTACTGGTGTTATTCAGCAATACAATCTTTCCGTCAGCAACGGTTCGGAGAAAGGTTCTTCTTTCTTTTCTCTGGGATATTACAAGAATCTGGGTGTTATCAAAGACACGGACTTCGACCGTTTCTCGGCTCGTATGAACAGCGATTATAAGTTGATTGATGATATCCTGACCATCGGTCAGCATTTTACATTAAATCGCACGTCGGAAGTGCAGGCTCCGGGTGGAATTATTGAAACCGCACTGGACATTCCTTCCGCTATTCCCGTATATGCTTCGGATGGTTCATGGGGCGGACCGGTAGGCGGATGGCCCGACCGTCGTAACCCTCGTGCCGTACTTGAATACAATAAAGACAACCGATACACTTACTGGCGTATGTTCGGTGATGCCTATGTCAATCTGACTCCTTTCAAGGGATTCAATCTACGTTCCACTTTCGGTCTGGACTATGCCAACAAGCAGGCACGTTACTTCACTTATCCTTATCAGGAAGGAACGCAGACAAATAATGGCAAGAGCGCAGTGGAAGCCAAGCAGGAACACTGGACGAAATGGATGTGGAACGCCATTGCTACCTACCAACTGGAAGTAGGCAAACATCGTGGAGATGTAATGATAGGTATGGAGTTGAACCGTGAAGACGACAGCCATTTCTCCGGATACAAAGAAGACTTCTCTATCCTTACCCCCGACTATATGTGGCCCGATGCAGGTAGTGGCACGGCACAGGCATACGGTGCCGGTGAAGGTTATTCACTCGTCTCTTTCTTCGGCAAAATGAACTATTCTTATGCCGATAGATATCTGCTTTCGTTAACTCTCCGTCGGGACGGTTCTTCCCGGTTCGGTAAAAACCACCGTTATGCCACTTTCCCTTCCGTATCTTTGGGATGGCGCATCACACAGGAGAACTTCATGAAAGAACTGACCTGGCTTGATGATCTGAAATTGCGTGCTTCGTGGGGACAGACCGGTAATCAGGAAATCTCCAACCTTGCCCGTTATACTATCTATGCACCTAACTATGGTACAACCGATTCTTTCGGCGGACAGAGCTACGGTACGGCATACGATATCACAGGTTCTAACGGTGGCGGTGTACTTCCTTCCGGTTTCAAACGCAACCAGATCGGTAACGACAATATCAAATGGGAAACAACGACACAGACCAATGTCGGTATCGACTTCAGCCTGTTCAAGCAATCACTGTACGGTTCACTGGAATACTACTACAAGAAAACAACAGATATCCTGACTGAAATGGCAGGAGTAGGAGTGCTGGGAGAAGGCGGCAGCCGTTGGATAAATTCGGGTGCAATGAAAAACCAGGGTTTTGAATTTAATCTGGGTTATCGTAACAAGACTGCCTTTGGACTGACTTACGACCTGAACGGAAACATATCCACTTATCGGAATGAAATTCTTGAATTGCCGGAAACGGTAGCTGCCAACGGCAAGTTTGGTGGTAATGGTGTGAAGAGTGTAGTCGGACATACTTACGGCGCACAAGTCGGTTACATTGCTGATGGCATTTTTAAGTCGCAGGATGAAGTAGACAACCATGCTACTCAAGAAGGCGCTGCTGTCGGCCGTATCCGTTACCGTGATATTGACCATAACGGTGTGATTGACGAAAGAGATCAGAACTGGATTTATGATCCTACTCCCTCTTTCAGCTACGGATTGAATATTTATCTGGAATATAAGAACTTCGATCTGACAATGTTCTGGCAAGGCGTTCAGGGAGTGGATATAATCAGTGACGTGAAGAAGAAAAGCGATTTTTGGAGTGCTTCCAATGTCGGCTTCCTGAATAAGGGAACCCGTTTGCTTAATGCCTGGTCACCTACGAACCCAAACTCTGATATTCCGGCATTGACCCGCAGTGATACGAACAATGAACAGCGTGTCTCTACTTACTTCGTAGAAAACGGTTCTTTCCTGAAACTGCGTAATATCCAGTTAGGATACACCGTTCCCGCTGTTATCTCCAAAAAAATGAGAATGGACCGCTTGCGTTTCTATTGCAGTGCACAGAACCTGCTGACCATCAAGAGCAAGAATTTTACCGGAGAAGATCCGGAGAACCCGAACTTTTCTTATCCGATCCCTGTGAATATCACGTTCGGACTTAACATCGGATTTTAACTTACTTCATCAATAAAACGAATGATCATGAAAAAGATAATATATATAGCAACAATCGGAATTACCTTGCTGACAACCAGTTGTGACGATTTTTTGGACCGTCAGGTTCCTCAGGGTATTGTGACCGGTGATCAGATCGCTTCTCCCGAATATGTAGATAATCTGGTGATTTCTGCCTACGCCATCTGGGCGACAGGTGATGATATCAACTCTTCCTTCTCTCTCTGGAATTATGATGTACGTTCCGACGATTGCTATAAAGGCGGTTCGGGAACAGAAGACGGCGGTGTGTTCAACGCACTGGAAATATCCAAAGGTATCAATACCACCGACTGGAATATCAATGATATATGGAAAAGACTGTATCAATGCATCACCCGTGCCAATACAGCTCTGCAATCACTCGACCAAATGGATGAAAAGACCTATCCGTTGAAGAACCAGCGCATTGCCGAAATGAGATTCCTGCGCGGACACGCTCACTTCATGTTGAAACAGCTGTTCAAGAAGATCGTTATTGTAAACGATGAAAACATGGAACCGGATGCTTACAATGAACTGTCGAATACCACTTATACCAATGACGAGCAATGGCAAAAGATAGCAGACGACTTCCAGTTTGCCTACGACAACCTGCCGGAAGTACAAATAGAAAAAGGACGCCCTGCACAGGCAGCCGCTGCTGCTTACCTTGCAAAAACTTACCTGTATAAAGCTTACCGCCAGGACGGAGCCGATAATGCCCTTACCGGAATCAACGAAGAAGACCTGAAACAGGTCGTGAAATACACCGATCCCCTGATCATGGCTAAAGGCGGTTACGGACTGGAAACGGACTACAGTATGAACTTCCTGCCGCAATACGAAAACGGTGCAGAGTCTGTATGGGCCATTCAGTATTCTATCAACGACGGTACTTACAACGGTAACCTGAATTGGGGAATGGGACTGACCACTCCGCAGATACTGGGCTGCTGCGACTTCCACAAGCCGAGCCAGAATCTGGTGAATGCTTTCAAAACCGATTCGCAGGGAAAGCCTTTGTTCAGTACCTACGACAATGAGAATTACGAAGTGGCTACGGACAATGTCGATCCCCGTCTGTTCCATACGGTGGGTATGCCGGGCTTTCCTTATAAGTACAACGAAGGTTACATCATCCAGAAGAATGATGACTGGAGCCGCAGCAAGGGACTTTATGGATATTATGTTTCTCTCAAAGAGAATGTAGATCCCGATTGTGACTGTCTGAAGAAAGGTTCTTATTGGGCCAGTTCTCTGAATCACATTGTGATCCGTTATGCAGATGTATTGCTGATGCGTGCCGAAGCACTGATTCAGTTGAACGACGGACGTATCACCGATGCCATCTCATTAATCAATGAGGTACGCAGCCGTGCTGCCGGAAGCACCATGCTGATCTTCAATTATAAAGAAGACTACGGAGTGAACTTCAAAGTGACTCCTTACGACCTGAAAGCTTACGCTCAGGACGAAGCCATGAAAATGCTGAAATGGGAACGCCGCGTAGAGTTCGGTATGGAAAGCTCACGTTTCTTTGACCTTGTAAGATGGGGAGAAGCCAAAGATGTCATCAATGCTTATTACGTGACGGAAGCATCCCGTTGCTCTATCTACAAGAATGCGGGCTTTACGGAAAATAAGAACGAATATCTTCCTGTTCCATTCGAACAGATCAGCGCAAGTAATGGAAATTATACACAGAATTTCGGTTGGTAACTAACCATCTTAAAACAAAGAATACAATGAAATCAATCATAAAACAACTTTATACTATCCTGTTGGTGACTGTGGCATGCCTTACAGTCACAGGATGTAGTGATGACTTCAAATCCGGCCTTCGTCTGGACGGAGATGTTTGGGTGAACTCTATCCGGCTGGATGAATACGCAGGAACTGTCGACTATCAGAATAAGGCAATCGTAGTAGGAGTGCCCTACGATTACGATATTACCCGCATGGTGGTCACAGAAATGAATCTTTCCGAAGGAGCCAAGGCTAGCATCGCTATCGGTGAGACAATCGACTTTTCTCTTCCCGTATCTTTGACGGTGAAGAATGGCGATGTACAAATGAGCTACACGATTACCGTGAAGAGAGATGAGGCGAAGATACTGACCTTCAAATTGAATGATACTTATGTAGGAAAGGTAGACCAGTTATCGAAAACCATTTCTGTAGTCGTTCCGCTGACAGTGGATATCACTCAGTTGAAAGGTACGTTTACCGTAACGGACGGAGCTACCGTGACTCCGGCATCCGGAAGTATTCAGGACTTTACGAACCCCGTTACTTACACGGCAACTTACCGTTCGGCAGTAACTCCTTATGTGGTAACGGTTACTCAGGGAAATGTGATTCCGACTGCCTTTGTCGGTACGGCTTCTTCCGTCAGCCTTCTGACGAGTCCCGAAGAGAAAGCCGCTGCCCAATGGATGATGGATAATGTATCGATGTCCGAATATATCTCATTCAAGGATGTAGTGGACGGAAAAGTGGATTTAGGTAAATATACCGCTATCTGGTGGCATTTCCACGCAGACAATGGTGACAATCCTCCTTTGCCGGATGACGCGAAAGCGGCAGCGGAGAAGTTTAAAGTCTACTATCAGAATGGTGGTAATCTGCTGCTGACCCGTTACGCTACTTTCTATATCGCCAATCTCGGCATCGCTAAAGACGAGCGTGTACCGAACAATAGCTGGGGAGGAAACGAAGACTCGCCCGAAATCACCTCTGCTCCGTGGAGCTTCCTGATTACTGGTAGCGAATCACATCCGTTATTCCAGGATTTAAGATGGAAAGATGGAGACAAGTCGACAGTCTATACCTGTGATGCCGGCTATGCGATCACCAATAGCACAGCGCAGTGGCATATCGGGACAGACTGGGGAGGTTATGACGACCTGAACGCATGGCGTAACCTGACAGGAGGAATCGATTTGGCACATGGAGGCGACGGGGCGGTAGTCATTGCCGAATTTGAACCGCGTTCCAATAGCGGACGTACGCTCTGTATCGGTTCCGGCTGCTATGATTGGTACGGCAAGGGAGTAGACGCTTCTGCCGACTACTATCACTACAACGTAGAGCAAATGACTCTCAATGCAATCAACTACTTGTGTAAATAAAAAGAATAAGCAACAATGATGAAAAATATGATCTTACCTATAGCATTTACCGCACTGATAGCTTCGATGACTGCTTGCAGTGACGAGACTGACCCCATCTTGACTCAGAAAGACTGGGACGGTACAGCCACATACTTCCAATCGAGTGATGAGCATGGCTTCTCGATGTACTATAAGCCACAGGTCGGCTTTGTAGGTGACCCGATGCCATTCTATGATCCGGTTGCCAAGGACTTTAAAGTGATGTACCTGCAAGATTACCGTCCGAACCCCGAAGCTACGTACCATCCCATTTTCGGGGTGGCTACCAAAGACGGTGCTACTTACGAATCTCTCGGCGAACTGATTTCCTGCGGAGGGCGTGACGAACAGGATGCTGCCATCGGCACAGGAGGAACGATCTATAACCCTGCCGACAAACTGTATTATACCTTCTACACCGGTAATAAGTTCAAGCCTTCTTCCGACCAGAATGCTCAGGTAGTGATGGTAGCTACTTCTCCCGATTTCAAGACATGGACCAAGAACCGTACCTTCTACCTGAAAGGAGATACGTATGGTTATGACAAGAATGACTTCCGTGACCCGTTCCTGTTCCAGACCGAAGACGGTGTGTATCACATGCTGATCGCTACCCGCAAGAACGGAAAAGGGCATATCGCCGAATTTACCTCTGCCGACCTGAAAGAGTGGGAATCTGCCGGAACCTTTATGACCATGATGTGGGATCGTTTCTACGAATGTCCGGATGTATTCAAGATGGGGGACTGGTGGTATCTGATTTATTCGGAACAGGCTTCCTTCATGCGTAAAGTACAATATTTCAAAGGCAGAACGCTGGAAGATTTGAAAGCAACTACCGCCAATGATGCCGGAATATGGCCGGACAATCGTGAAGGAATGCTGGACAGCCGCGCATTCTATGCCGGAAAGACCGCTTCCGACGGAACAAACCGCTACATTTGGGGTTGGTGTCCCACACGTGCCGGAAATGATAATGGAAATGTTGGTGATGTAGAACCCGAATGGGCAGGCAATCTGGTAGCACAACGTCTGATTCAACACGAAGACGGTACTTTAACCCTCGGAGTACCCGATGCAATCGACCGTAAATACACTTCCGCACAAGAAGTGAAAGTAATGGCAAAAGATGGTAACGTGATCGAAAGCGGTAAAACCTATACTTTGGGCGAAGGTGCCTCCGTCATCTTCAACCGTCTGAAAGTACATAACAAGATTTCTTTCACCGTAAAGACCGCTTCGAATACGGACCGTTTCGGAATCTCTTTTGTACGTGGAACGGATTCCGCTTCCTGGTATAGTATCCATGTCAATGCCGATGAAGGCAAAGCGAATTTTGAGAAAGACGGTGACGATGCCAAATACTTATTCGATAATAAATTCAATATTCCGGCAGATAATGAATATCGTGTGACGATTTACAGTGACCAGTCCGTCTGCGTGACTTATATCAACGACCAGTTATCTTTCACCAACCGTATCTACCAAATGCAGAAGAACCCGTGGTCACTCTGCTGTTATAAAGGTGAAATAACTGTATCAGACGTTCAGGTAAGCACTTATTGATGAAAACTACACCGGCAAGTAACATCTTTTACAGCGTTTGAAACAAAAGTGATAGGCGCTAACCTTGGAAGCGCCTATCTTTGCACTGTAACAACTATCAAAAGTATAACAACCTTAATACCATAGAACATGAATGTATTTTTGCCTGTCAAACAACTTCAGACCTTTCTGATTTGTTTTATTCTCATGACTATTTCTGTTTCAACCCGAGCGGCGGATTCTCCTTTGCTGATTAAGAATCTGGGAGAAGGTCATTGCCTTGTACGTGTCAATACTTCCCAGAACTACCTGCTTCTGCCCGTAGAGGATGCGTCTCCCGATGTACGTATCAGCATGATCGTTAATAATAAAGAGGTGAAAAACTTCGACGTGCGTCTCGCCATACATAAAGTAGATTACTTTGTTCCGGTAGACCTTTCCGACTTTTCCGGCAAAACGGTCTCTTTCAAGTTCAAGATGAACTCCAACGATCCGATCCGTGTCAATCTTTCGCCGGATAATACCGCTTGCTGCAAGGAAATGAAACTCTCCGACACCTTCGATACGACCAACCGTGAAAAGTTTCGTCCGACCTATCACTTCTCTCCCCTTTACGGATGGATGAACGACCCGAACGGAATGGTCTATAAAGACGGTGAATACCATCTTTTTTACCAGTACAACCCTTATGGCTCCAAATGGGGAAACATGAACTGGGGACACGCTATCAGCAAAGACCTCGTAAACTGGGAACACCGCCCCGTTGCGATAGCACCGGATGCGCTCGGTACTATCTTCAGCGGCTCTGCCGTGGTAGATCATAACAATACAGCCGGCTTCGGAGCAGGCGCAATCATCGCCATTTATACACAAAACAGCGACCGTCAGGTACAAAGCATCGCTTACAGCACTGACAACGGACGCACTTTCACCAAATACGAAAACAACCCCGTACTTGTATCCGAAGCTCGTGACTTCCGCGACCCGAAAGTTTTTTGGTACGAAGCAACAAAACGCTGGATCATGGTGCTCGCAGTGGGACAGGAAATGCAGATTTTCTCTTCTCCCAATCTGAAAGACTGGGCATTTGAAAGCAGCTTCGGCGAAGGATACGGTGCTCACGGCAACGTATGGGAATGCCCCGATTTATTCGAACTTCCGGTAGAGGGCACCAACGAAAAGAAATGGGTATTGCTTTGCAGCCTCGGTGACGGTCCTTTCGGTGACTCCGCTACTCAATACTTTATCGGTAGCTTCGACGGCAAGAAATTTAGTTGTGACAATCAGCCGAATGTCACAAAATGGATGGACTGGGGAAAAGACCATTATGCTACAGTTACTTGGAGCGATGCCCCCGACAACCGCCGTATCGCCATTGCATGGATGAGCAACTGGCAATATGCAAATGACGTGCCAACTTCTCAATACCGTAGTCCGAACTCCATCCCTCGTGATTTGAGTCTCTTTGCCATCGACGGTGGGATTTATCTTCAATCCGCTCCTTCTCCCGAATTACTGAAACTGCGTGGTGTTTCCAAAAAGCGCTCATTCAAGGTTAACGGAACACGTATCGTGAAAGATTTGATTCCGAACAATGAAGGTGCTTACGAAATAGAATTGTCCGTCAAGAATCAGCAGGCAGAAGTCATCGGTTTCCGTCTCTACAATGACAAGGGCGAAGAAGTAGACATGCAGTACGACATGAAAGAGAAGAAATTCTCGATGGACCGTCGCAAGAGTGGCGAGGTAAATTTCAACGAAAACTTCCCGATGCTGACTTGGACTGCGATTGAAGGGGATAAGGATGAAATGAAACTCCGCCTGTTTGTAGACAGATCAAGTGTAGAGGCTTTCGGTGACGGTGGACGCTTCGCTATGACCAATCAGGTATTCCCTTCGGAACCTTATAATCATATCAGCTTCTACAGCAAAGGCGGTGCCTATAAAGTAGATTCATTCGTGGTTTACAAACTGAAGAAATAAAAAACGACTTTCTTCTCCCTGCGCTCTTTTTAATTCACGCTAACATACCTTTATCCTTGCGTTAACATGCCTTTATGTTCTCCTTATGTATGGGAGATAGATAGCGTTTCACCTACGTGATACGATCTGTTCATTACTGTGATAAGGCCTTATCACCCTTGTGATACGGTCTGTTCACAGCCGTGATAAGCAAAGAAAATAGGAGGCTAAAAGAAAAAGGATCAATAGGAAAGGAAAATAATTACTGTGCTAATATACGAAATTATAATAGATAAAACAATGGAAAATACTAAAAACGCTTCTCTCTCCAAGCTAGTCCCGGTGATGCTTTGTTTCTTCGCCATGGGATTCGTTGATCTGGTGGGCATTGCCTCCAATTATGTAAAAGCAGACCTGGGTCTGACAGACTCACAAGCAAACATCTTCCCTTCATTGGTGTTCTTCTGGTTTCTGATTTTCTCCGTACCGACAGGTATGCTGATGAGCCGTATCGGTCAGAAGAAAACCGTGTTACTCAGTTTGATCGTGACTTTTGCTTCTTTACTGTTGCCTGTCTTCGGGGACAGTTACGCACTGATGCTGATTTCTTTTTCCCTGTTAGGTATTGGAAACGCACTGATGCAGACTTCACTGAACCCGCTTCTTTCCAACATCGTTCGTGGTGACCGTCTGGCAAGCAGCCTCACCTTCGGACAATTCGTGAAAGCGATCGCTTCTTTCCTAGCACCGTACATTGCCATGTGGGGGGCAACGCAGGCGATTCCTTCTTTCGATCTGGGATGGCGTGTATTATTCCCTATTTATATGGTAATAGCCATCCTTGCCATTCTGTTGCTCAACGCGACACAGATTGAAGAAGAGAAGGAAGAAGGCAAACCTTCCACTTTCGGACAGTGCCTGGCATTGCTCGGCAAACCGTTTATCCTGCTTTGCTTTATCGGAATCATGTGTCACGTAGGTATCGACGTCGGTACAAACACTACTGCACCTAAGATTCTGATGGAACGCATCGGCATGACACTGGATGATGCTGCTTTTGCAACCAGCCTCTATTTTATCTTCCGTACGGCAGGCTGTTTTCTGGGATCATTCATCCTGCGTCAGATGTCTCCGAAATCTTTCTTCGGTATCAGTGTTGTTATGATGCTGGCTGCTATGGTAGGGTTGTTCATCTTCCATGATAAGGCGGTGATTTACGCTTGTATCGCTCTGATCGGTTTTGGTAACTCGAATGTGTTCTCTGTTATTTTCTCGCAGGCATTGCTTTATCTGCCGGGAAAGAAAAACGAAGTTTCCGGTCTGATGATTATGGGACTCTTCGGAGGAACCGTTTTCCCGTTGGCTATGGGAGTTGCTTCGGATACTTCTATGGGGCAGAATGGTGCGATTGCTGTGATGACAGTCGGTGTACTTTACTTGCTGTTCTATACCTTCCGTATCAAAAAATAATTTTATATTTGGAAAACAATTAAATCTGTAGATCATGAATAATATAATTGTAGGAATGGGCGAAGCATTATGGGATGTATTGCCCG
>OGUQ01002078.1_pt1 | contig 14673 bp, 25 predicted proteins | sample 1574701 | NCBI WGS metagenome assembly OGUQ01 (sample SAMEA2582087, study PRJEB24529) | metagenome | biome: Human gut stool | place: China | collected 2011 | reverse complement strand
GAAGAATGTAACGTGAGCATATTTTTCAGTTTCAGCAATACGTAATTGTTTTAAACCTTGAGCTGATAAGTAATCACCTAATGTATTTGTAAGTTCAGGTGAAACGAATGCGATTTCTCCATTAACGCTGTCTGCATATTTCATCATACATACGAATTCTAAATCTTTAACTTGTTTTTCAGGTACATATCCTTCATAGAATGTAGGATTTGTGATTACTGTAGCTAATTGGATTGCTCTATCTGGTCTGAAGTTAGCGAAGATTACTGAATCTCCATCATCAATTGTTCCTTCAACGTTTTTGTTGTAACCAGGGATAACGAATTCATCTAAAACATCTTTAGCATAAGAATCCTTTACATATTGAACTGGACATTCAAAAGATTCACCTTCTTGACATACGATTGCATCGTAAGCTAATTTAACACGATCAAATCTTTTATCTCTATCCATTGCATAGTATCTACCAGAAATTGATGCAATTTGTCCAACACCGATTTCTTCAATTTTTTCTTGTAATTCTTTTACGAAATCAACACCACTATCAGGAGCAACATCTCTTCCGTCTAAGAAAGCATGTACATATACTTTATCTAAACCTTGTTGTTTAGCTAATTCTAATAAACCAAAGATATGTTCATTTGATGAGTGAACACCACCATTTGATAATAATCCCCAAATATGTAATTTAGAACCATTATCTTTAGCATGTTGAATTGCTTTTAAGAATTTTTCATTTTCAAAGAAAGTTTTTTCATTTAAAGCTTTATTAATTAAAGTTAATGATTGATAAACAGTTCTTCCTGCTCCAATATTTAAATGCCCAACTTCACTATTTCCCATTTGTCCATCAGGTAAACCAACTGGCATACCACTAGCTGAAATAGTTGTGTTTGGATACATAGCCATTAAATCATCTAAGTTAGGTGTATTAGCAAGTCTTACAGCATTACCATTCATGCTTTAAGAAATACCATAACCATCCCTAACCCCCAATACGATAGGTCTTTTTTTCATTTTTTTGTTTCCTCCATTAATACGTTATACATATTATCATTTTTGTTATCGTGTTTCAATTCATTTAGCTATATAAAATCAGTATTTTTTATTTCATTTCTTTTTAGTTTTTTGTGGTGTAGCAAGCAATGAAACACCGCAAAAAGTAATGAATAAAGGCCAGTATTCTTGAATATAATAAACAATAATTGAAACAATACCTTTGAATTCATTTGTTCGATCTAACGTTAAGATGATTCCCAAAACAATCAAAACAATACCACAATTTTTTTTAATATTCATTTTAACATATTTTAAAAACAACTTATTTTGATAAATTTTAAATATAATTTTAGAGATAAATATTTTTTAGTTATGCTTGATATTTTTTAAGTATAATTTTAAATTTGTTCTATTATTTCTTTACAAATTTGTTCTATACTTTTATCATCTGTTTCTATTATCATATCTGCTGCTTTTAAATATTTTTCTTTTCTATCTTCCATTAATCTTCCTCCTGCTCTTGTTCCTCTTCTTCAAATGCTATAGGTCCTTCACCAAACATTTGATAACATGCTTTTTCATTTGGAATAAGAAACTCACATCTACAATCAGTTTCAAAACATATATATCCTTCATATTCATCGTATCTTGCAAATCTACAACTCATTATTCTTCCTCCAATAACTCTAATTTTCCTTCTTTGCTATTTATATACTCAACTGCATCATCTCTAGTGTCCCATTCAACAATGTCAAATATAGGTAGTTTATCATCTATAGTACGTGCTACTGGCATTTCTGTACCATCAACATTGACATACACGTTATATTTGTGATTTTTATTTTCTACAATCTTTGCTTTATATGGCATCTATTTTACCTCCAACAACTCTTTATTTTCATACACATTTCCTATAATTTTATTTTCTGCAGTAGAGAATATAGAAATAAGTCTAACGTTATATCCTTCTTTTGATTGTATATACCAACTTGCTTTGCGATATATAACCGCTCCAATTATATGATTTAATCCTCTAGTTGTTTCTACTATATCGCCTTCATATATTTCATTTCCGTTAGCATCTTCACAACCTGTATATTGTCCGGCACTTTCCTTATCTACAATAAATACTTCTCTAATACCCGCTGTTACGTATGCATTAGATGAACCATCTTCAAAAACTGCTTGATGTAATCCATAACCATAAACCCATCTTTTATCGAATTTGTCATATCCTCTGAATTTAATTTCTCTCATAATCTTCCGCCCTGTTCTATTTCCATATGTGTATTATTCGTTCACTGTATTTGTAAATATATTATATTTTCCACAACTATGTTTACCTTCTGGGCATCTTCTGTTTTTTACACAGTTAGGAACTAAATATGGTTTATATCTAGGCTCAACTTCTGTTACTTGTTTAACCATTTCTTTTACTATTGTTCTAATAGGTAATTCTGCTCTAGTACATAATCTTACATTTGCTAGATGCATTAAACATTCTAAATTAACTGCTATATTACATTCTGTAGCTACTCCAATAGGTAATATTGTTCTAGCTATCTCATTAGCTTTTTCTCCTGTTATGCCACCATCTTCTAAGAAAGTTTGTATATAGTTATATTGGGCATTAACTATATCTTCTTGGTCTTTTATTGTCTTAACCATATATGGACTATCTAATAACTCTGGAGCTATATATATACTTACCTTTCCATCTTTATTGCAATATCTCAATGATTGCACATTAGTTACAAATCCTTGTGTTGTTCTTACTATCTGATCTACTGCTGAACGTGGTACATTCTTTAATTCAAACACCATATATAAATGTCTACTTCCACTTAGATGCCCACTTTGTAAACAACTTTCTCCAACTTTCTCTGCATATTTTGGATCAGTGTTATAACATACTATAGCCATAAGGCCATGCTTTTTAACAAACTCTTTTACTTCTTCTGGATTTTGTAGTTCTATTTTAAAATCTTTTATTGTAAACATTCATATTCCTCCTTAAATTGTTTTCTAATACAGTCTAAGTTTTGTGTCCCGTATAACCTTGATATTTTAGACTTTATTGCTCTCAATGTCTTTGGTTTAAGTTGCTCTGTTATATGTTCATAATCATAGTTATCTAGAATTAATTCTTTTAGCTTGTCTATTTGCTGCTTTGACCATTCTTTATTATCGCCTTTCTGAATTGGTCTTGCTTTAATTCCTTTTTCCCACAATTTTCTTGCAACTGCATTTTCTGTTCTGCCTATTTTTTTTGCTATCTCTGAATAAGTATATTTGTGTTGATTAACTAAGAATTGTAAGTACTCATACTCTTTTTCTGTCCATTTTTCTTTTTGATTTTTCTTGAATTGTCTTTTGTTTTTGATATCTCTTTTTCTTTTTTCATCTACCCATGTTGGTTCTGGACCTAAGCTATATTTTTCAAGTTTACTAAAATCTAAAAATGATTGATTTTCTTCTGCCCATACCCAAAATTCATCTAATGCTACTATCTTATATCTTTTATCTTTTATTCTTCTATACCTTACAGGGAAGTTTCTTTTTTCTATCCACGATGTTAATGCATATGTATGATTTGTACTATATCCTAACTCTGATAATAGTTTATGCATTGTTATACAGTCACCATTGTCAAAGAATCCTCCCATGTCTAGTTTGTAAATCTTATTTCGTACAGCACATTCTGTTCGATCTAACTTCTTTGCTATGTTTGGCAAAGGAGATAATCCCCATCTATCTTTTAAATATTCAACTTCTTCTACTGTCCATGCTCTCCTACTCAATTATTTATCACCCATTTCTTTTAGTTCTTTCTCTACATCTTTTATCGCACATTCTATAGCTTCTCTTTCATTTATGCTATATTTAGCCATGTATTGTTTTGCTAGTTCTACTATCTCATTTACTCGACTTAATAGCACTGTTTTTTGCTCCTTTCTTTGTATTTCGTTCTATTTCGTCATATTATATATTTTACTACGGCATATAAAATTCTAGGAAGGTTTAATTGCCCTCCTAGAACTAATATTTTATTTATCTTCTTTTAATGTAATCCAATCTTCAAGAGTTCTAGAATTTCTTTTGGGTATGAAACTATAACTGTGGATTAATAAGAAAACGTACTTTGACAAGTGAATATAAAATTTATTACTTAAAATAACTTTAACTGTGGATTATATAACTTTAATTGTGGTATAATTGATTAAAGGGTAGGTGATTGAGATGGATATAAATGAGTTAAAATTATTACAGAATTATCCTTTAAAGTTAAAGATTGAAAAAACTAAAAGACGAATACAAGAATGGTATGAACATTACAATGGTGAGGTATATGTTAGTTTTTCAGGTGGTAAAGACTCTACAGTATTATTAGATATTGTTAGAAGTATGTATCCAGATGTAGAAGCAGTATTTAGTAACACAGGATTAGAATATCCAGAAATAGTTAAATTTGTAAAGACATTTGATAATGTAACTATTCTCAAACCACAAATGAATTTTAAACAGGTTATAAATACATATGGATATCCAGTAATCAGTAAGGAAAATAGTCAGTATCTATATGAAATAAGACATAGCACAGAAAATATGAGACAAAGACGATTGCATGGAGATAGTAAGGGAAGATTTAAACTTCCTAATAAATATCATTACTTAATAGATGCGCCGTTTGAAATATCAAACAAATGTTGCGAAATAATGAAAAAACGACCTGTGAAGAAATTTGAAAAGGAAACTGGAAAAGTTCCAATATTAGGAACTATGGCAGATGAAAGCAGTTTAAGACAACAAAGTTACCTACAGCATGGATGTAATGCTTTTGAAAGCAAAAGACCCGTAAGTACGCCACTTGGATTTTGGAGACAACAAGATATATTAGAGTATATCTATAAGAACAATCTAAAAATAGCAAGTGTTTATGGTGAAGTTATAGAAGACAAAAATCTGCTTAATGAATGTACCTATAGCACTACAGGCTGTGAAAGAACAGGTTGTATTTATTGCTTATATGGTATACAAAGCGATACAACACCAAATAGAATACAACGATTAAAAAAAACACATCCAAAGCAATACAGTTATTGTATGAATGTACTTGGATTAGATAAAGTTTTAAATTACATAGGAGTTAAATATTAATATGAACGTACTAAATTTACCAGAATTTGAAGTTATAGACATAATACAAGATGAACACGATATGACAGTAGTAGTAAAACCGGTTAAGGAGCCTGTGGCATGCCCAGAGTGTGGTGGAGTTGAGTACTATAGACATGGCAAATCAAAAAGGTTTGTAAGGGATTTAAACAGCTTTGGGAAACGTGTAGGGATAGAAATACATACACATAGATATAAATGTAGATATTGCAATGCTACATTTAGTCAGAAATATAAAAGCATAGACGATAGAGATAAAATCACTATACGTTTAAGAGAGCAAATAGAAAAAGAATCCCTTAAAAAACCATTTGCTAATATAGCAGAGGAATATAGTGTTTCTCCTACCACAGTAAAACGAATATTTAACGCTTATATAGAAAGGCTAGAAAAGGATATGACCTTCCTTACTCCAGTTATATTAGGAATAGACGAGGCGCATCTTAACAAGAATATGAGAGCCGTTTACACCGATATAATTGGACGTAAGGTATTGGATATTCAACCAAGCCGTAAGAAGTGCGATGTGAAGGCTTTTCTAAGTAAATTGCCTAACAAGGATAATATAGAAGTAGTAACCATAGATATGTGGAGATACTATAAAGAGGCAGTATATGAGGAATTGCCAAAAGCTCAGGTAATCGTTGATAGATTCCATGTAATACAATTAGTTAACAATGCTTTAGAAGGTGAGAGAAAGTCGTTTAAAGGCTCATTAGACAAGAAACAAAGGTCTAAATTGTTAAAAGATAGATTCTTGCTACTGAGGAATAAAGAGGATTTAAATGCTAGACAGATTTGGGATATGCAACTAATGTTTTTAGACTTTCCACAGTTAAAGTTAGCCTATGAGTTAAAAGAACAATTTAGGGATATCTATAAACATGATAATCGAGAAGATGCTTTAAAGGCTTATGAGAACTGGAAGAAAGCAGTTCCAAAGGATATGAAATACTATCAAGATGTTATTAAAACAGTTGATAACTGGCAGTATGAGATATTTAACTACTTTACATGTAGAATCACAAATGCTTATACAGAGAGTTTAAACAACTTGATTAAGAACATCGAGAAAGCTGGTAGAGGTTACTCATTCGAGGTGCTTAGAGCAAAGGTATTATTCGGTACAAGTGCAACTAGAAAACCTAAATATACAAGAGCAAATACAAGTAACAAAACATATACATTTACTACGGCATTTAGTTGGAATGATTTCGTAGGAAGTACAAAATTAACAGAAGGTTTTGGAGTAGATATTCCACAACTACTAGAGGTATTAGAGAGTGATAAATTTTAATTCACTCTCTTTTCTTTTCCACACTTAAAGTTGTATACCCTTTCTTTTCATCCAATTTATATGTTTAGTGATTTTATCTTGATATTTTTTCTTTTTATCTTGAAACCATGCTTTGTCTTTCTTTTCGTATAAATCAATTAATTGTTCTACATATTCAATTTCAATGTATTTCTTCATTATCTATCCTCCCTTATGCTGTTATTCCTAATTTTATTAATTCCTTTTTAGCTTTATTCAATCTTGCTCGTATCGTTTCTTTACTAACTCCAATCTTGTTACCTATTTTTTCATATGTATAACCTTCTGCACGTTTTAAAGTGATATACTTTATATTTTCCACCTTCATCTTTCCAAGTATATTTAATATTTCATCTCTATTTACTAAAGAAGAATAAGCATCTTTCGTATCCATTAAAATATCTTTGTGAGTTAATATTTTACCCCCTTCATCTCCTTTTATATATTCATCTATTGAATTTTTACAAACATGGTTTATTTTTCTTTTATGATTGTTTTTCTTTCTTACATAGCTATTTATTTCAAATTTTATGCATGTATAAGCATATGTACTAAATTTAGCACCTTTACTTGGATTAAATGTATTAATAGCTTTTGCTAATCCAATCATACCTTCTTCTATGTAGTTTTCTCTATCGCTTTCTGTAGTTTTTTCATAAGTAAATTCTTTGTTTACAACTAAATAAACTAATCCTAAATTTTCTTCTGCTAATTTGTTTTTTTCTTCTGTATTCAATTTCTTTATATCCTCCTAATATTTAACTCCTATATAGTCTAATACCTCGCCTAACTTTAACTTATTAATACAATAGTTGTATTGCTTTGGATGTGTTTTTTTCATTCTCTCAAAGCGATTAGGAGATTTCTCTAAATGGCATCCAAACATACAAAACATACAGCCTGTTCTTTGCTCTCCTGTAAACTCTAAATCTGAATAACTTAAATTGTCTATAGTTAACTGTCCTTCTATCTGATCTTTCTCTTTTATATTTCCGTACACTTCGCAAATTGGCAAATTAAAAAGTTTAATATAATGTAGTACATCTTGTTTCGTCCAAAATCCTAAAGGTTTGCTTATTCCTTTTTTAAAATTATTGCATCCTGTTTTTAAGTAGGCTTCTTGTCTGTTTCCTTTTTCATCTGCCATAACTCCACTAAAGCCTTTACGACCAGTTTGTTTTTCATATCTTTTAAATGGCTCTTTCTTTAATACATCGCAACACTTTTCGCTTATATCAAACGGTGCATATAATAGATATTCCCATTGCCCTTTATTAAATTTGCTCCCTTTTTCTAAGCCTCTCATTTGTCTTAGCTTAAAAGTGTCTTTGCCTTCTTCTAAGTTTTTCTTGGCATATCTAACACAATTAGCTACCGATTTACTCACTACTGGATAACCATATGTATTTATTACTTGTTTAAAATTCATTTTAGGTCTTAAAATTTGAACATTTTCAAATTCCTTTACAAATTTAACTATTTCTGGATATTCAAGCCCTGTATTCACAAATACAGCAGGTATATCTGGATATATTTTTCTTACAATATCTAATAAAACAGTACTGTCAGCCCCACCACTAAAAGATACATATACCTCACCATTGTAATGTTCATACCATTCTTGTATTCGTCTTTTAGTTTTTTCTATTTTTATATCTAATGGATAATTTTGCATTAATTTAAGCTCATTTATATTCATTTCTCCCTCCTATATCCCTAAATATCTCTTAATGATCTGTATAGCCTCTTCGCAGCTATAACACACTTTAACTTCATATCCTTGTCCTATTAATGCTTTAATCCATTTCTTTTGATTGTCGGTACATTTGTTTCTACCTACCTTCATTTCAAGAAATAGGCCATGAGAATTACCTCTAGGAACTGGTAGGAATAAATCTGGCACTCCAGCTTTTACACCTTGTCTTTTTAAATTTGCAGCTTCCATTTTATTTCTAGTTCCACCATTAGGACAATGGTATAAAAGTTTTAACTCTGGATATTTCTTTTCTTGCCATTTCGCCCACTCTATAAGGCTCTTTTGCTCTTGCGCTTCTGTTGTCTTAGGTTTATTTGTTTTGCCTTTATCTGCTCTCTTAATTCCTTCTAGCGCCGTTAAATCTGTGTACCCTTCTGCATTTTTATTTAGTGCATATCTTTCTATGTTATTTGGCATTTATATCCCCCTCTGCTATGTATTTAAATCTCCATGTATCTTTATATGTTTTGCCTGTTTTTGCTTTTTCTTTTATTGCTCCGCAGCAAACTATTACATCATATAAATTTGTTATATATCTTGTACAGTCAACTAAGCAGTCAAATTTATGTTTTTCACCCGTTTTTATATTTATAGCCATTATTGGTTCTATTTTGTATTTTCTTCGCGATTTCCCTTCTATCTGTATCTTGTAACCCTTGTATTCTCGTTTCATTCTAAGAGATGTTTCTATCGAATTTACTTTCATATTCCATATAGGTGCTAAATATTCAGCAGCATCTTTTATTGCTTCAAATTCTTTTTCTTCGCCTGTTTCTATATTTGTTAAATGCACTTTTCTAGTTCTTTTAGGCGATTTAACTATAGTTGGTTTTTTGCCTATTCTTCCGTAATCAGCTAATTCTGGTTTTTCACCTTTAGCATATATTTCATCTAGTTCTTTCATTCTTTTTTGTTCTGCTTCTTTATCCATCAAATATGCTAAATTAGGCATTTTGCCTGTTACTATCCAAGCTGCAAATGCTAGATAATTTTCAGATGTTTCATTTTCTTCAAAGTGTTTCCCTACACTTGATAGACTGTATGCTGCACATTTCATTTTCCTTGCCCCCTTTTAATCTCTATTTTCTGTATTGAACTTCTTTTGTTTTTAACTCTTCTAAATAGGCTGCTAATTCCTTAGGTGGTAATTTGTATTCTTTTACTTTGCTGCATTTTTTCTCGCTTTCGTAATTGCCCTTTAACTTTATTTCTCCAGCTTGTAAGAAGAATACGCCACCGTTATTATGTCTTGGTTTTATTTTTTGAACTGTCACCTCGTCATGTTTTTTTGTTTCTTTCTTTAGGCAGCCACAACTTTTTGTTATTCTATGTTGTAGATTACTTTCTCTTACCACTGTTGTATTTCCACATTCACATTGACATTTCCAGTATCTTCTGCTTTTTTCTACATGATCTAGTTCTAATACAACTAATTTCCCATATATTTTACCTGTCAAATCTACTACTTTTGGCTGTCTAGTAAGTCCCATATCCTTTATGTATTTTCTTATAGTGCTTTTATCTCTATTTAGTTCGTATGAAATATTCAAAATGCTTAATCCTTCGTTATGTAATCTTTTTATCTTTCTTTTTTCTATATCTGATAGTCTTGATGCCATAATTAACCACCTCCACATATTCCCATTTTAATTTTTCACCTGTTACCGGGTTTTTACCAGCGCTTTTAGCTTTGCCTTTACAACATTTTGATATATGCGAAGGGTCAACATTATATTTTGTCGCTCCTTCTATCATACAATTAAAAGTTTCATCTGTAGTGATACATCTAACCTGTCTAGATTGTGGATTATTTTCACCTTTATATTTACCTTTATTTGCTTCACCTATTTTTCTTTTATGTTCTTCCGTTATTTTTTTTAGTCCTGTTGCCCATGCGTGGTGTTGATTTTCTGAGTTGGTACACCATTCTAAATTTGATACTCTGTTATTAGTCTTATCACCATCTATATGATTTACTTGAGGTTTATTATCTATATTTGGTATAAATGTAGCTGCTACAAGTCTGTGTACTGATTTACGATATAATTTTTTATTTTTATATAAATTAACAACCATATAACCATCTTTGTCTTTACATAATTTAAGTATTTTTGTTTCTTTAGTTTTTCTATAATTCAAACTTCTAACTCGTCCGAGATTACTAACTTCATATTTTTCAAATCCTTTTATAGATTTCCATATTTCTTGCATATATTCGACCCCCTTTGTTGTATTTTGTATTGTTTTATATTTTATAGTTTAATTTTACACCTTTTTGTATAAACATTCAAGTGAGTTTTTAAACTTTTCCGTATATTCATAAACCCGATTATGCTATAATAAATATATAAATATAAATATACAAGGAGGTGAAATTATGAATAATATTCCTATAAAAAACGAAGTTAAAAGTATTCTTGCTAAGAAAGGTTTAACAATGACTCATGTTGTTGAGTTAATAAATAATAATAGAAGTTCAGATAATAAAACATCCGTCCAGAACCTTAACAATAAATTAACTAGAGAATCCATTAAATATACCGAAATGGTAGAGTTAGCTAATGTTTTAGGTTTTGATATTAAGTGGATTCCTAGATAGTCCTTGTAAGATAGAAGGTTAATCACCTTCTATCTTTTGTTTTATATGATATTTCTTAATCTATAGTTGTTTTCTATTCCTCTAGGGAATGTTATTATATTATTTTGAGCCATTTCGACAATTCGTGAACCAACAGCCTCATCCCACATCAATATCTCTTTTAAACTTTTCTCAGTTGATATAATCATTGGTTTACCTTTTAAATATCGAGTATTTATAACTTTATATATGTATTTTCGGTCTGCTGATGTAACTTCTCCCTTTAGAAAGTCATCTAAAAACAATACTCTTGGATTTATATATTTTTCTAATTCTTTTATAAATTCTTCTTCGTTCATACTTACTTGTTTTAGATTAGTCAGCATTGATATATATTCTTTATACACACACCCAACATTGTTATTTATAAGTTCTAACATGGTCCCGATTCCTAGATGTGTCTTTCCACTTCCAGGATTGCCGCATAATATTAAACTTGCATTAGTTCCTTTTTTTAAGAAGTCATTAATATATCGTAAAACCTCGTTCTTTGCCTTTATTTGCCATTCCTTGTCAGCTTTAAAGGAATTAATCGTCTTTTGTCTAAAAACCTCCGTAAGGCCACTTAAAGCTAATTTTTCGATACTTTGTCTTTTTTCTAAACAGCTACAAGGTACAGCCACTTCATATCCATCTTTTATCTCGAATGTATATCCTCTATCTTCACATTTAGGACAATCATATTTTGCTGGTTCTGGAGCATGTTTTTCCAAAGTAGCTTTTAATTTATCCAATAAAACTGCATCCATTTTATTCATCTCCTTATAATCCGAATTTTTCATCTATTTTGTCTAGGAAGTCTAGATCTTGTTTATTTAATTCATCTTGTTGTCTAGGTTTGTTTTGTTCTTGCTGTAATTTGTATGCTTGTAATTGTTCCATAGTGTATATATTAATATTGGTCCAGTTGTTTATTATGCCTTTTAGATAACCCCAGTTAGTTTTACTTCTTTCGGTGCATATCTCTATTGCTCTTGTAAATAAATCCAAATCTATAGTTTCTGTCATTTCTATAAGCCATTGAGCTATTAATTGATTTACCGTTCCTATATTTTTTTCAAATAGATTAGTAAATTCTTTTAAATCACCTACCGACTCACTTACATTTTTTTTAAAAGGTACTGTATCTTCTTTTTGTTTTTGTTTTTCTTTTTCTTTTTCTTTTTCTTTTTCTTTTTCTTTTTCCCCCAAGTCTATGTCTAGACTATCCAAGTCTTTATCTAGACTATTATTACTATTTTTATAGTCTATAGATACTGTATCAATAGGGTATCCATACTCTATACATACTCTATATAAATAATCTTTATAGTCTTTGCTTTTTATCTTTTCAATTTCTTTTAAGATGCAATTTTTCACTTTAGGAGATTTAGAAAAGTTATGTTTATGCCAGTTTTTTATAAGTATTTCTTTTGTTTCTTCGTTGTAACTTGTTTTTCCGTAATCTTCAAATCTTTTTAACAATTTCTGAACTGTTTCTCTGTTATATCCTGTTTGCATTTCTACAACCTTATAAGGTAATTCATAGCATCCACATTGTGTTGTTCTAGAGTTGCTTAGAAGATATAAATAGAAATACTTTTCTTCTGGTGTTAAATCTAATACAAATCCATCTTCCCAAAAGTCTACTTGTATCGCTCTGTATTTTGCCATTAATCTTCACCTTCTTTACTTTTCTAGGAAGGGGATTACTCCCCAACCTAGCTACATATCCATTACTTGTTGCCCTTCTATTTGCCCGTTATCCTCTTCTATAGGTTCTTCTGTATAATCCACATCTTGTACTGGTTCATAATCTGTTAGTAGTTGTAATAGCTCGTCCACTTCTTCGAATTTTAAGTCTTTTAGGTTATATCCGTTACTGCTGCAGAAGTATTCTAATTCTTTTGTGTTTTTAGCATCTTCGTGACTATATAATCCTTTTACTTCTGCCATTGCTAATAACTTTCTCTTTTGCTCACTTGTTGCTTTACCTATTACAACTTCTTTTTGTGGAAGTTTATCAGGTACATTTTTCATTTCACAGCTATCATATAATCCTTGTAAATCTTCTGGGAATGCCTCTCTTAAAGCAGTCACCATAGCGCATTTTCTCACCATTACACACGGCATCTGTTTCCAAGTTGCTTGTGATTTACTATATTCTTCTAAAGAAACCTCTGATCTAATTGGAAATTTCATATTTTTTACATATACCTCACACCAACCACCGATTAATTGTTCTTTTGGTGCTTTTAAGCTGCCTTCTCTGTATTTCATTTCTCCATTAGATAAAACTACTATTCCAGCTTTCATTCCTTCAAAATTAGGATTTTTATAAGCTCTTTTTACAAATACATCTTTGCCTACAACTATTTGTGCTGGTTGACTTCCAAATTTAATTAAGTATGCTTCGTTTATGAATGGATTAAGATGTTGAGCTTTGCATAACTCGATAAACATCAATGTTTCTTGGTCTGTTATGTCCCCGTTACCTCTTACAAGGTAATTCTTAACTGTTTCCACGTTTAAAACTTGTCCACCTTCTAGAGTGCATTCTGCAAGTGCTAACGCACCATTTGTTCTTTGTACTGCTTTTGTCATTAAAATTCACCTTCCTTATTTCTTTCTAATTCTTCTATATTAAGTCGTAAAGCATATAATAAACTGCTTTCATAACTGTCATGTTTTTTATTTCCAAATTGTTTTAACATGTCTTTGTAATGTTCTTTAAATATATCTAGTGTCATAAATTTTCTATTTCTTAGAGCAAATTCTGCTCCTTCTATAAATCCTAGTCTACCTTCTGGGTCAGTAGTATTTCTGTATAGTCTAACTAGGAATAATCTTTGTTCTAATGTCTTTATGTCAGATTCTTTAACTCCTTCTGATTTTAATTGAATTTTCATCTTCCGAGTTCTCCTTTGTTTATGTTATAATTTAATTAAACGTTAATTAATAAAACACTATAATATGTCTTTTGTACCTCCCTAGTCACCACATTAGAGAGGTACTTTTCTTTTTATTGATGTGTCATGTCATATTCTAGATCTATTCTGTCTCTTTCTATTTGTGCAAATTCTCTTGCTTCTTCTAATGTCATTTCTTCTTGTTCTTCTTTTAATCTTCTTACTTGTAGAATTGCTATAAATTCAGCAACTGTTATTTCTGGGTAAGTTTCACATATTTCATTTAAAACTTTTGGTGAACATGTCATAGTCATTTATATCACCTCCTTTATACCTTCAATGTAGTTGTCTAATAGGCCTGATATATCTCTTAGAATGTCTAGTGCATTATAAGATGCACTTGTAAATGTGATGTAGTGTACTTTTGTGTTGTACTCATAGATTGATGCTGATATGATGTAGTAACTTTCACCTTTGTTAGTTTGTAAAGATAAGTTTATTTCAGCTTTAGCAAAATCTATATTTTCATTTATAAATTCAGCTTTAGCGAATAAACCTAAAGTTTTTACTCTAAACTCTTGATTTGTCATTTGTTTTCCCCCTTTTTATACCGCTTTCATATTCTCTAGACTTTTACATTCACCTAGTTCGTAAAACAGTTCTTCTTGGTTAAATAGCTTATTGCATACGTTATAAACTCTTTCTAAATTTTCCCTAGAAGGTGTTAACGGACTTTTTACAGTTATCTTAACCCCCCCATTTTGATATCGTTTTTCTTTCATATTGCACCCCCTAATAAAATATGATGTCTAAAATTTGTCCTATTCGTGGATGCTTCTCCACCAAGCTCCTAAAAAGAAACCTAAGTTAAATATGATTACTACTGCTATGTATTTTGCTA
>OGUQ01002066.1_pt1 | contig 14758 bp, 8 predicted proteins | sample 1574701 | NCBI WGS metagenome assembly OGUQ01 (sample SAMEA2582087, study PRJEB24529) | metagenome | biome: Human gut stool | place: China | collected 2011 | reverse complement strand
AGCACAAGCCAATGATTGGAATCTAAAAACTAAATCGTACAAGGAAAACGCTTTTGCTTCTTTCTTTGCCAATGGTTCATATACTTTAATGAATCGTTATACATTGGGAGGAAGTGTGCGCATGGATGGTTCTGATTTATTCGGAGTAGATAAGAAATACCGTTTCTTACCAATCTATTCGGTAAGTGGTCTATGGCGTTTATCAAATGAGTCGTTCATTAGACAATACAAATGGGTTGATAATTTAGCTCTTCGCCTTTCTTATGGCTTACAAGGAAATATTGATAAGGGAACCTCTCCATTCCTAGTCGGAAAATATGATAATGTGAATATTTTACCAGGTTACAGTGAAGAAAATATTATTATCAATAGTGCTCCCAACAGTAAATTACGCTGGGAAAAAACAGCATCTTACAATCTAGGAATAGATTTTTCTGTACTCAATCAAGCCATCAATCTTAGTGTAGATTACTACTATAGAAAAGGAACAGACTTAATTGGTTCTAAAGCATTAGCTTTGGAAAATGGATTCACTAATATGTCTATAAACTGGGCTAGTATGGAAAATAAAGGTGTAGAAATAAACCTGCAGACACGTAATATCACCACTAAAAACTTCTCTTGGTACACTACTTTCAACTTCGCATATAATCAAAATAAAGTACTAAAAGTACTTACAGATAAAAGCCAAGTGACTCCTAGTCTGGAAGGATATCCCGTAGGTGCAATCTTTGCACTAAAAACAAAAGGTATAAATCCTGATACAGGACAAATCTATCTTGAGAATAAAGAGGGAAAAGCTGTCACTGTAGAAGAGTTATTCAGAATGACATCGAATGAAGATGGTCTTGGCACTTACCAAATAGGACCAAGTACTGAAGAACAAAGAGACTTTTACAGCTATGTTGGAACGTCAGATGCTCCCTACACGGGCGGTTTTCTAAATACGTTCAATTACCGAAATTGGGAACTGAATCTGAATTTTTCATATAATTTTGGAGCACACGTAAAAACAACTCCAAGTTATAATGTATCTGACTTAGACCCAGGGCGCAATATGAATAGAGACATACTGGATAGATGGACACCGGAAAATACAACAGGAAAGTTCCCTGCATTAGCAACGTACAATTACAATCCGGCCGACTACTACTTGTTCAGTACTCGAAATGACATTTACAGATCACTGGATATCTGGGTAAAAAAGCTAAGCTTTGTACGTCTACAAAATATACGTCTTGCTTACCGGGTTCCATCCGAATGGCTTCATAAACTAAGTATCGGCGGAGCAACTGTAGGATTAGAGGCTCGTAACCTATTCGTTATCAGCTCTAATTATGATAATTATATGGATCCGGAATCAATGGGCAACCTATACTCTACCCCAGTTCCCAAATCCATTACCTTCAATCTAAGTCTTAACTTTTAAAAAATATATTATGACAAAGAAAATATATTATATATTCACATTAATAGGAAGCCTGTTATTATCTTCCTGTGATAGTTATTTGGACATACAACCAGTAGGCCAAGTAATTCCCAATACGCTAGCTGAATACAGAGCTTTATTCACAACAGCTTACAATACAGCACTCAATGACAGAGGAATATGCGAAATCAGAACAGATATCGCAACCATATTACAGTCTGATGCCACTTCCAAAAATTCTTTAGGAGATGTTGAAAAATGGAATGATGTTAATCCGAATGCAAGTACGAGACAATTTGGATGGGCGGCCTATTATACCAATATCTATTATGCCAACGCAATCATCGATAAAAAAGATGAAATATCAGAAGGAAGCCAAGAAGATATTAATCAATTAGTTGGAGAAGCTTACCTCATGAGAGCATATATGCATTTCATATTGGTCAATCTTTATGGACAACCTTATACAGCTACCGGAGCATTAGAAACCAAAGCAGTTCCTCTAAAACTCAATACTGATTTAGAAGAAATACCATCAAGAAATACTGTAAAGGAAATATATACCTCTATTTTATCTGATATAGAAACAGCACGGAAACTGATTAATAAAAAAGAATGGGAAATTCAATATTCATACCGTTTTTCAACATTATCAGTAGATGCTATGGAATCACGGGTATATTTATACATGGGTGAATGGAGCAAATCTTATGAAGCTTCGGAACGTGTATTAGCCGGAAAATCGACATTGGTAAACCTAAATGATGAAGGAGGCAAACTTCCTAATGAATTTACATCTGTAGAAATGATCACTGCCTATGAAGTTTTTCCAAATAGCGATTATGCCGGATCACTCTTACTTTACCCTTCATTTTTACAAGAATATGAGGAAGGAAAAGATCTACGTCCAAACAAGTATTATCAAGCAAATAAAAATGGAAATTATACTTCCATCAAAAGTGGTGAATCTAAATTCAAATGTACTTTCCGCACTGGAGAGTTTTATTTAAATTCAGCAGAAGCTGCTGCACATTTAAACAAATTGCCTGAAGCACGTTCACGACTTCTAAAGTTAGTAGAGAATCGTTATACACCAGAAGGTTATGAACAAAAGAAGAATGAAATAAATGCAATGAGCCAAGAAAAGCTAATCACAGAAATTCTGAAAGAACGCGCTCGTGAGCTTGCTTTTGAAGGACATCGCTGGTTTGATTTACGCCGAACTACCCGACCAGAAATCAAAAAAGAAATAGAAGATGTGACCTACACACTTGTACAAGATGATTCCCGCTATACATTGCGTATTCCACAAGATGCAATTGATGCCAATCCTGGATTATTAAACTAATAACATATTACCATCTATACTCTCATAGATATCACTAAATAACAAACTATAAAAAACTCTCTTTACCAAAAGCGTAAGGGGAGTTTTTTTATTCTGTCCACTAACTACTTTATATTTTATCTACACATCTCGTCCATCGCTAAATCTTTATCCCCCAAAAGAATTGCCGATTAACAGAAAATCCGTATCTTTGTAGCGACTTATTACGATTAATAACGTAGAAGCGTTTAGAATATTATCCCTATTCAGAATCTGGTAAATTCATCAACAGTGGGGTAATGGCAACTAAGCGTTCACGTCTTTGTTATATGCAAGGGCGTGGACTCTGTTGTTCATTTCCCAATAGGTTTACCAGAGCCTTGAATAGAATGAACTAACGACGTCCACGCTTCTCTTGTATATATATGGTATCCGGACGCTTACCACACAAACAATAAAGAAAATGAGCAGCACTATTACAAAGTTCTTCGCTTCTTTTTTAGCTTATGGGGTAGCTAATAAGAAAAAGCGCTTCTCGGCCATTGGCCGTTTCTCTGAAGGATTGGCACCGGTTAAAGGAAAAATCCAATGGGGATACATTAATAAAGAATATGACGTTGTCATTCCTCTAATGTATGAACGGGCTTTCTCGTTTAAAGAAGGATTAGGGATGGTAGTACTCAATTCTCAATACGGATTCATCGACCATACCGGACAAATACGGATTCCGTTTAAATACGCAGCCGCTCACTCGTTTGAGCAAGAATGTGCACGAGTATGTCACGATGGATTATGGGGACTGATTGACAGACAAGGAAACTACATTCTTCCACCGACTTACAGTCAAATGGAGCAATTCGCGGAAGGATTAGCCCTCGTCTCACTACACAACAAAGTAGGATTCATTAATAAGAAAGGAGAAGTTGTCATTCCGCTGGAATATGATAACGGATGCTCTTTTTCCGAAGGATTGGCTGCTGTTTGCATTGAAAGCCAGTCATCCAAGTGGGGATACATAAACAAAGATAATGAAGAAGTACTTCCTTTTAAGTACGATATTGCAGAACCCTTTTATAACAACATAGCTCGAGTGGGTCTCTATGGAAAAAGCATGAAAATCAACAAGCAGGGCAGTGAATGTCTATAAAACAACCACTCTACGCATTTATTCATCTCAACACGCGAAGACATTCTGTTCTAAAACATCCCCTTACGAACAACAACGTAAGGGGATTTTTCGTACTTTCGAACATGTTAAATCTTTAATACGCAACATTATGATTATCGGAGTACCAAAGGAAATCAAAAACAATGAGAACCGTGTAGGCATGACACCTTCAGGAGTGGCTGAAGTGGTAAAACAAGGGCATCGGGTATTTATCCAACATACAGCGGGAATAAATAGCGGTTTTCCGGATGAAGCATATCAAGCTGTCGGCGCACATATCCTGCCAACAATAGAAGATATTTACGCTACTGCCGAGATGATCGTAAAGGTGAAAGAGCCGATAATCACTGAATATAACTTAATAAGAAAAGGACAGTTACTATTCACTTATTTCCATTTTGCTTCCGACAGGGAGTTAACCCTTGCCATGCTCTCCAACAAATCAATATGCCTGGCTTACGAAACTGTAGAAGAAGCAGACCACACATTACCTTTATTAATTCCGATGAGCGAAGTTGCCGGACGTATGTCTATTCAGGAAGGTGCCCGTTTCCTGGAAAAGCCGCAAGGCGGAAAAGGGAAATTACTGGGTGGTGTACCCGGCGTTCGTCCTGCACGTGTATTAATTCTGGGGGGCGGTGTAGTAGGAACCAATGCTGCACAGATGGCTGCCGGAATGGGTGCGGAAGTACTGATCACCGATATTAATCTGACACGCCTGCGCTACCTTAGCGAAGTGTTACCAAAGAATGTAAAAACTCTATATTCTTCTATGCATAACATCAGGATGGAACTGCCTAACATAGACCTCGTGATTGGTTCCGTACTGATTCCGGGAGATAAAGCTCCACATCTGATTACCAAAGATATGCTGAAGCTGATGAAACCGGGAACCGTTCTCGTGGATGTTGCCATAGATCAGGGCGGATGCTTTGAAACCTCTCATCCTACCACCCACAGTGAACCAACGTATGTAGTGGACGGTATCGTACACTATGCGGTAGCTAATATTCCGGGAGCAGTGCCATTCACTTCAACTATGGCACTGACGAACTCCACACTACCTTATACCGTGGCATTGGCAGACAAAGGCTGGCAAAAAGCATGTAAAGGCGATCCCGCTCTGGCACTAGGACTGAACGTAGTAGAAGGTAAAGTTACTTATAAAGCTGTAGCGGATGTATTCGGACTGGAATATGAACCGATAGAGTGGTAATAGATACGAGCTACAAGTTACGAACTACGAGTGGCTGCGCTATCACGCTGCAAAGTACTTGTAACTTGTAGCTTGTAGCTCATGTAACGTCGGTTGAATTGATTGGCACATTATTTTATGTCCTTTTTCTCTCTGTAATTCTTCACGACATGCTCAATGTGTTTTGGAAAACCAATCCTTAAACTCCTGCACACGTGCCTTGCTTACCAGCACTTTTTCATCCGATACCTTACAACGAAGATTAATAGACAGACGGTTGTTGAACCATAAATCAATATCCTTGATAGCCTCACGGGAAATCAAAAATTGCCGGTTGACACGGAAGAACAGGGATGGATCGATACACTCTGTTATTTCATCCAGTGTTTGTGGAAATGTATATTCCTTACCATCGGCAAGAACCACCTTCACTTTGCAGTCCTGAATATAAAACAGCAGAATCATATCCACCGAAACCGGTAGCAACTTGTCACCCTTCGCCGGAATGAGAAAATGCGTTTTATAACTTTCCTGCTTTTTCAGCGAATGAATTAATTGCAACAAAGCATTGTCAGGGGATTTCCCTTGTTCCGAACCATGCAACTGCTCCAACTTATGGAAAGCCTTCTCAATATCACTCTTTCCAATAGGCTTCAACAAATAATCCACACTGTTCACTTTGAACGCACGAAGAGCATATTCATCATAGGCCGTAGTGAAAACAATAGGGCAGGTAATATCTACATGATCGAAGATTTCAAAGGCTGATCCGTCAGCTAAATGAATATCCATAAAGAGCATATCCGGCATAGAATGTACGGCAAACCAATCCAACACAGCTGCAATACTGTCCAAAACAGCCTCTACTTCCACTTCCGGCTTCACTTCCTGTAACAAAGCTTTCAGGTTGCGAACTGCCGCTTTCTCATCTTCTATAATAATTACTTTCATGAAACACTCGGTATTAAAGGAATACGTATGGTAAACTGCTCGTTCTCGCTGATTTGTATCTCCCGCTTGTAAAGCAAATAATAGCGTTTTGCAAGATTTGCCAGTCCTATGCCAGTTCCGGTAGTAACAGTCAGTTTAGGCTGCACCGGATTGGTAACGATTAATTCTTCCCCTTCGGTATAAATACGGATATTCAATGGATGCCTGTCGCTTATTTCATTATGTTTCACTGCATTCTCTATCAGCATCTGGACTGCCATAGGAGGCAAATAATAATTGGCATATTTATTATCAATACAAATATCAAAAGAGAGATTATCTTCAAAACGCATCTTCAACAAAAAGATATAAGCCGACACAAATTCTATTTCATCCTTCACACACACACTTTTCGAATCATTTCCCTGCAAGGTGTAGCGCAAAACACGGGAAAGTTCCTGAATGTATTCCTGTGCTTTATCCTGGTCTTCGCGTACCAGTGACCGGAGAGTATTCAGAGAGTTAAAAAGCATGTGCGGATTCAATTGATTCTTCAAAGCCTCATACTGGTTCAGAATGTTCTCGGCCTGCAGCTGCTGGTTTTCTATAACGACTTCCTGCTGGCGCCGGATAAGGTAGGATATATAGCAACTTCCCGATACGGTACAGGTTATTATAAAATCACGCAGAGGATGCAGATAATGATGTACCATGGCATCAATGGCCGGAATATCGAAAGTGTGATGCAGGAATACAAAACATTTCCCTAACAAACTGCTTAAAATCCAAGTCAGTATCAATGACAATATCATCTTCTGCCAGGTAATTTTTACAGCCGGCTGGTTAAAGTGGAACAGCAAAATGTTCACCTCAAACAGAATCACAAGAGAGATGAAAGTGAAAAACACTTCACTTGCCACATCAGCAGGCCTCATGCCCGGAAACAGTGTCTGGCTCTCGAAGACATCAAAGAGAGAAACCAATTCCGGAAAATGAATCAATGTTGCCACGGAAATGGAAACGATGAGTATGAACAGAGTATACCGATTTTTCATGCTTGCAGTATTTTACATACAAAGATACATTTTATTCCATCACATCCTTATTTTTTCAAAGATAAGGAACCTTATTGTTCAGCCGAAGCCTGCTCTTTCATAATCCTTGCTGTGACATACATACCAGGACGGAATTGATTGTCCACAGTATCTACCCTGGCATAGACTTCAACAGAGCGTGTATCTTCATCCACTTTCTGCCCGATAGATATCAAAGTAGCCTTAAATACTGTTTTTCCCATTCCGTTTACACGAAATTGTACCGGATTTCCCACTTTCATATCTGCCAGATCCTTTTCATAGGTTGTCAATCTGAGTAAAGTCCGACTTTTATCTACTATTTCACAAAGGGCATCTCCTACATTCATATATTTACCGACATTCATTTTCACATCTGCCACATAGCCATTGATCGGAGCTTTAATCTGCAAAAAAGGTTGAATACCCTCCTTCAGCAAGACTTCAGGTTCCACTTCCAGTAATTTCAACTGTGCAGCTGCCGCCTCCACACGGCTTTTCATTGAAAGGTAATCTGCCTTGCTTTGCTGAAGTTTCTTTTGGGAGGCTGCTTGTTCGGCAGAAAGAGCTTGCTGGCGAAGGTATTCCGCTTCCAGAAATTCAGTCTGTGCATGACTGTCCAGATATGTCTGTTGTAAAGTTATAAAGTCGGGATTTTCCAGAGTAGCCAATACACTCCCTTGCCGTACAGGTTCACCGGGCAACAAAGAAGTACTTTTAATAACCCCACCCATCGTAAGCGAAACCGTCGCCATCCGTTGTGGAGGAATAACCATTGTACCGTTAAATGATACCTGATTGGGTTTAGAAGTAGCTGAAGTGATAGCATCTACCTGAATGCTATCTGTCACGTTTTCTGCTACGGCAACAGCAGTAGCCTCTTCTGCCGGTTGTACTTCTTTGTTCTCGCCGCATGCTGTCAGCACCAGCAGAATTAAGGGGAAAGTTATCTTTTTCATCGTCATTATTCTATTTAAAAAGTTCGTATTCAAGGGCTGCTATATTGTATTGATATACCGTTTCGAGGTATCCGCGACGAATGTCACGCGCCACATTAACGGCTTGTATAAATTCAGTTATATTAGTTTCGCTATGTTGCAACTGCAGGTTGGCCACCTTCAACAGTTCATCCGCTTCTTTCAATGCCGATGTTGTATAATAGCGCAGACTTTCAGACTGGCGGCGCAAACTGGCAACAGCTTCCGAAACTTTGTTATATAGATTCTGTGTATTAGCCTCAGCTTCAGTTCTTGCTATGACGGCAGCCACTTTCGCTTGCTTTATCTTGCTATGCCACGGCAAGAAATAAACCGGAAAGGAAACTCCAACCATCCACGAATTCAATCCTTTCAGTGGAAGTATATCCTGACGTACGTAACCGAAGGAAAGTTCAGGGAAAAATCGGCTTCGCTCCACATTCAATTGTGCTTTAGCCTCATTAGCCTGACTCTGAAAATAATTCAGATGGACTTCCGAAAAAGACGGCACCTGATAATCTACCGGAAATAGTACCAATGCCGTATCTGCCGGAATCAATGGCCGGTCTGCATAACAGACCCAATTCAGGCGTGACAAAGCCAATTTTTCCTCTTCTTGTGCCTGAAAAAGGCAATTCTTCATATCCACAGCCATACTGGTGGTCATGTTTTTCTCCAGCAAAGTTATTTCTCCCTGCTGATAACGCAACTCACCCATACGCTGTAATTGCCCGGCCAATTTGTTCTGGTCACTATATAAGGCACGAAGATTGCAAGCATACAGATAATATGCCCATGCACGCTTCACTTCCGCCACCACTTCTTTTTCAGCGATCTGCCGGTAGAAAGTCCCCGTTTCAACCTGCCTGTTCACCAAAGCATTCTTATAAAAAGGAGTCAACAAAGAGCCTAAGCCTTGGGTTACTTCCCACTGCTTGTCTTTTCTAAGTTCACCATTCAGTTGTCCCCATGAATAGTTCATCTCGGTAGGAGACAATTCCAAAACTTCTCCCCTGCCCGCCTTTACCTGGCGGATTGCCGCAGAAGCTATTTTCAAACGGGGATGGTTCTGCTTTGCCAGCTCTATAGCCTGCTCCATCGTCACTTTCTCCTGAGCTTTCGCCGTAAAGGGCAACATAACAGCCAACAACAGAAAGAAGAACAAGAACTTTTTGGCAGAGAAACGGCGTTTCCATACCACTGTATAGCTTACAATCTGATAGAAAACAGGAATAATAAGCAGTGTCAATACAGTAGATACAATCAGCCCGCCAATAACTACAGTAGCCAACGGACGCTGCACTTCGGCGCCGGCCGAGGTGGCAATGGCCATAGGAACAAATCCCAAGGAAGCAACCAGTCCTGTCAAGAAAACAGGCCGCAACAGATGAGCGGTTCCACGGGCAATCACCCGTCTGGTGGAAAGAGCATACATAGTTTCTTTTCTTATATCATTAAAGTGATTAATCATTAAAATACCATTGAGAACCGCTACGCCGAAGAGGGCAATAAAGCCTACTCCCGCCGAAATGCTGAATGGAAGACCGCGTAGCCATAGTGCCAGAATACCGCCAATCAATGAAAGAGGCACGGTAGAGAACACCACCAATGTATAAGTAACATTCTTGAAAGCGAAAAACAATAGTAACAGAATCAGCATCAGAGCTACCGGTACAACAACCAGCAAAGTGTTGATGGCATTCTGCAAATTCTCAAATTGTCCGCCATATTCGAAATAATATCCGGGCTTCAATTGAATATTCTTGTCCAGCGTCTTCTGTATATCCTGCACCACCTGCTGAATATCCGCTCCACGCACATTGACCCCGATTACAATACGACGTTTGGTTACATCCCGGTTAATCTGTAACGGACCATTCACCAAATCAATGGTAGCTACCTCACTGACCGGTATCTGAATGCCTTCATTGGAACGGACAAAGAGTTTATCCAGATTCAAATCAGCCACTTTGTCCTGATCCAGGCGAACCACCAAGTCAAAGCGACGCTCATTTTCAAAGACTCCTCCACTAGCCTCTCCGGCATAGGCTGTACGAATAATAGTATTCAATTCTTCTATATTGATACCATAGCGGGCAATCTTTCCACGATTATACTTTACTACCAACTGAGGTAACCCCATTGTCTGTTCTACAATCACATCCGATGCCCCAGATACCTTTTCTACAAAAGCAGCAGCTTCTTTTGCCTTCTGATAGAGTTCATGTGCATCTTCTCCATAAAGTTTAACAGCAATATCTGCTTTGGCTCCTGTCATCAACTCATTAAAACGAAGTTGAATAGGTTGGGAGAAATTAAACTCTGCACGGTTAGCTAACGGTTCAAGAGCCTCTTTCATCTTCTCTACCATTTCGGCACGACTGGCAGCACTGGTCCACTCCTTAAAAGGCTTCATGACAATCATTACGTCGGCATCTTCCACTGCCATCGGGTCTGTCGGAACTTCCGCCGTACCTATTTTGGCTACCACATGTTTTATTTCCGGGAGTTTATCCATCAGGAGTTTCTCCGCTTCATTGGATACTTCGATGCTTTCGCTCAACGAACTGCCGGCCGGAAGCGTCATCTGCATGGCAAAATCCCCTTCATCCAACGTAGGAATAAACTCCGCTCCCAGACGGGTGAAAAGAAAGAGAGAAATAACCAGAGCCACAAACGCAGTTGCAACAGTTTGCCACTTAAAGCGTAAGCAAAATGACAAGGCACGGGCATAGAGTTTATTCAGTGCTTCAAAGAATTTATCAGCAAAAGTCGGTTTTGTCACAATATGATGTTTCAGGAACAGGGAAGCCATCATCGGAACGTAAGTCAATGATAAGAACAGAGCACCGATAATGCAAAATACCAAGGTTTTAGCCATCGGTGTGAAATACTTCCCTTCTATTCCTGTCAACGTCAGTATAGGGAAAAAGACGATCAGAATGATGAATACAGCAAATGTCGCAGACCGTACCACACTCGAAGCACCTTTCTCTACTTCCGCATCCATTTCTTTTGCCGATAAAGTACGTCCTTTAAACTTCTTACTGTAAATATGCGCCAATATACCTTCCAATATAACAATGGAGCCATCGACAACAATACCGAAATCTATCGCCCCCAAGCTCATAAGGTTGGCAGAAACATTAAAGATACGCATCAGAATGAATGCAAACAACATTGCTAATGGAATGACGGAAGCCACAATCAGTCCAGCACGTACATTGCCCAGAAAAACAATCAATACCAGAAATACGATGATCGCGCCTTCTATCAGATTGTAGATAACAGTAGAAATGTTGCGGTTCACTAATTCAGAGCGGTTCAGATAAGGCTCGATAGTAACACCTTCCGGCAATATCTTCTGTATCTTTTCCACCCTTTTCTCCAGTTCTCCGGTTACGACATTGGCATTGGCTCCTTTCAGCATCATGGCAATGCCACCCACACATTCGCCCTTGCCGTCCATTGTCATGGCTCCGAAACGTTTGGGTGCTCCGAAGCGTACTGTACCAATGTCACTGATACGGATAGGAATACCATTGCGATTAGCTACTACTACCTGTTCCACATCTTTAATGCGGCTTATCATTCCTTCGGAACGAATATAATAAGCACGATTTACTTTCTCGATATAGCTGCCACCCGTATTCTGATTATTCTTATTTAAAGCTTCGAACACCTCTCCGATGGTGATATTGAGAGAGAAAAGTACATCCGGATCAACCGCTACTTCATATTGTTTCAGATAGCCTCCGAAACTGTTTATCTCAACAATTCCTGGAATACCTGACAATTGCCGTTTCACAATCCAATCCTGAATGGTACGAAGCTCCATAGCATCATATTTATCTTCATAATCCGGCTCCACTTTCAATACATATTGGTATATCTCGCCCAGCCCGGTGGTGATAGGCATCATTTCGGGCATACCCAACTCGGAAGGAATCTCACCAGCCACACTCTGTATTTGCTCGTTCACCAGCTGGCGGGCATCCAGAGTAGGTACACTCTCTTTAAAAACTACCGTCACCACCGACAGCCCGAAACGGGAGACGGAACGGATTTCAGTGACATTCATGATATTGCTCATGGCGATTTCCACGGGCATTGTGATAAGTTGCTCCACCTCTTGTGGAGCCAAAGTTGGTGACACGGTTACAATCTGTACCTGATTGTTTGTAATATCCGGAACAGCATCTATAGGAAGTGTCAACATGGAATAAATTCCACCAATCAAAAGAAACAAAGTGGTAAGCCCCACAAAAAGCTTCTTTTTTACTGAGAATCGAAGGATAGCGTCGAACATGTTTTATACTTTTGGTTTTTGCACAAAAGTAAACTATCCGAATTATACACAGAGTGACTATATGCTGAACCGGCTATTTTAGCTATTCAACCGTCGATATCAGTCATTGAAGTGAAACTAGCGATTTACAGCTTATCCCCAAACAGAAAATCTTTCTTCCTCCTATATGCCCATATCAATGCAAGTATCGTAATACAAAGGTTAAAGATAAATGGAAACTCCTGCGAACGTACATGAAACAATGATTGGAAGAAATCTACAATAAACGGACAAAGCAGCACAGCCAGGTAGTTCATTGCCATCACAAAAGCCAGTGCCAGCGTGGTTTTCTGGGGAACAGCCGTATCCACCGTTTTATCATAAATCAACGGTTGGATAACCCCATAGCCCAATCCCACCAGTATGCAGCCGGGTATAATCAGCCATTCTTTGGGAGAAATCCATATCAGTGCCAACCCCAGTGCAATACACAGCAGACTGTAAAACTTAGTCTTTTCCTTCAGATACTTTACAACATGCCCCAGAAAGAAACCGGGTGCCATGATAGCAAGGAAGAAGAGGGAAATCATCATCCCCGAGTTCCCACTGGAAAAGTGATGTTCCTCCATCAGGAACGGAAGGTTGAACGTCACGATCAATACGATATAAGTGGTAAGCCCGTAGAAAAGCATCAGTTGCAGCAGATGACGGACATGGATACCATACTTGCCGGAGATGGCGGGAGCAGCCGTTTCTACCGATGAGGAAGTATCGGCAGGAGATTTATCCGATGACGTGACTTGTGTTTCACCACCCATATTTTCATCTTTCAGATGAATGGTGAGTATGATGGCTACCAAAGGTAGTAAATAGACCAGGAAAGGCAGATGCCAATTCACTTCTGCCAGATAACCGGTAACAGCAGTTGCCACCACTAGCGTAACATTCGTAATGGCGGAACTGTATCCAAACTGCTTCACCCGGTAGGTTCCCGTAAAATAACGGGATATCAATCCGGTAGAAAGTGGAATAATCAGTCCCGCACCAATTCCCAGCAGGGCGCTGACAGCTATTAATTGCCACATTTTTGTGGAAAACAAGTACAGCACCCCGCTCGCGGCAAACATCCAGAGCCCCGCGCGTAATAGACGGACAAAGTCGCGTTTCTCAGCCAACTTGCCCGCCAACAAAATAAAAGGTATAATCAATAACGACGGCAAGGAACTAAGCATCTGAATATCCAGTTCCGAAGCATCCGGAAAAGTAGTGGAAAGCTGTCCCAAAATAGGAGAAACAGCCAATCCCGGCAAAGAGGTCAATGCAGAAATAGACCAGATGCCGATCAATGTAATAAGAGGAATGGTTCCCCGGCCGGTATTGATTTTCATATACACATATTATATTATAGGGTTTGAAATAGTGCAAGAGAAACAATTATGGTTATAGAAAGTTCAAATAGCTCGTAGCCCGTAACTGTTTAATAAACGCCAAAATATGTAAAACCCCGGAACTTTCCTCTGCAAACGCCGTTGTTGTGGGAAATTCGACGGGGAAAATCCTCGCCGCCTAAACCTAAACTAAAACAATTAGTAAAATGGAAGATGTAAATTTCAGAAAAGGTGATGCCAAAACAGAAGTGTTTGGATCAAACAGAATGTTGCAACCCTCTCCGGTAGAGAAGATCCCTGACGGACCTACTACTCCCGAGATTGCTTATCAGATGGTAAAAGACGAAACTTTCGCTCAAACTCAACCCCGTCTGAATCTGGCTACATTCGTTACCACTTATATGGACGAATATGCCACCAAGCTGATGAACGAGGCTATCAACATCAACTACATTGACGAAACGGAATATCCCCGTATCGCCGTGATGAACGGAAAATGTATCAACATCGTAGCAAACTTGTGGAACTCTCCTGAAAAGGATACTTGGAAAACAGGTGCGCTGGCCATTGGTTCAAGTGAAGCATGTATGTTGGGTGGCGTGGCAGCTTGGCTGCGTTGGCGCAAGAAACGCCAGGCTCAGGGCAAACCGTTCGATAAACCTAATTTCGTTATCTCAACCGGTTTCCAGGTAGTATGGGAAAAGTTCGCACAGTTGTGGCAGATTGAAATGCGTGAAGTGCCTTTGACCCTTGACAAGACTACTCTTGATCCGGAAGAAGCCTTGAAGATGTGTGATGAAAACACCATTTGTATCGTACCTATTCAGGGTGTGACATGGACCGGACTGAACGATGACGTAGAAGCACTGGACAAAGCTCTCGATGCTTACAACGCCAAGACCGGTTACGATATTCCTATCCATGTAGATGCTGCCAGTGGTGGTTTCATCCTGCCGTTCCTCTATCCTGAAACGAAATGGGAT
>OGUQ01002050.1_pt1 | contig 14856 bp, 10 predicted proteins | sample 1574701 | NCBI WGS metagenome assembly OGUQ01 (sample SAMEA2582087, study PRJEB24529) | metagenome | biome: Human gut stool | place: China | collected 2011 | reverse complement strand
TGGCAACGATCACTTTTCCCCGTAAGGCAGCTGGTAGAGCACAACCTTAGGAGGCTTGCGCTCTATCCATCTGAGCTACGGAGACGGATGCCCTATTATAATACAGCATTTTGCGGATAAAATCAAGTTGAACCGGCGGGCAAAATGGTGTATGCTATAGAGGAAATGAAAATAGCCGCGGCAGGCTTTGCCGCGTGCGGAGGAACTTATGGAAAAGGCAAAAGGGAAAAAGCTGTTTTACCGCCCGGTGGGCAAGCGCAAGGGGATGTATACGCCTACGCAGATCATCTGTGTGAGCTTTGTCATCGTGATCGCGCTGGGCACCTTTCTGCTCAGCCTGCCTGTTGCCAGCAAGCATGGGCGGCTGGATGTACTGGATGCCATGTTCACCGCCACAAGCGCTACCTGCGTTACTGGTCTGATCGTGCGGGATACCTGGACCCAGTTCACCTACTTTGGGCAGGCGGTGATCCTGCTGCTCATTCAGGTGGGTGGTCTGGGGTTGGTCACCCTCACCAGCTTCTTCGCGCTGGCTATGCGGCGGCGCATGGGCTTCCGCGATCTGCGGCTGCTGGGAGAAAGCGTCTCGGCGGACGGATATGCGCAGGCTAAGGACGTGCTGAAGATCGTGGTGGGACTGGCTGGCCTGTTTGAAGGCATTGGCATTGTGCTGCTGCTGTTCGCCTTTGTGCCGCAGTTCGGGCTGGAAGGCATCTGGGTGAGCGTGTTCACGGCCATCTCAGCTTTCTGTAACGCGGGCTTTGATCTGTTTGGCCGGTTCGGCCAGTATTCCTCACTGGCACCCTATGTGAACAATTACTATGTTCAGGCCGTTGTGATGTTCATGATCATCTCCGGCGGTCTGGGTTTCATGGTATGGGTGGAGATCGGTCAATACCGCAAAAAGCACCGGCTTTCCCTGCAGGCCAAGGTGGTGCTGAGCTTCTCGGTGATCCTGTGGCTCGGCGGCGCGGCGCTCATCGCGCTGATGGAGTGGAACAATGCTGCCAGCATGGGCGGGCTCTCTGTGCCCGGCAAGCTGATGGCGGCACTGTTCCAGTCGGTGTCCACTCGTACTGCGGGCATGAATACCATCGACCTTGCGGCCTGCGGCCCCATCACCAAACTGCTGATGAGCGCGCTGCAGTTCATTGGTGCGGCACCCGGCTCTACCGGCGGCGGCGTGAAGGTGACTACGTTCGCTGTGATCATCCTGACAATCCGCAGTGTGGCTCAGGGCCGCGATGACTGTGTGATCGCAGAGCACCACATCGAGTCCAAGACGGTTTATCGTGCTTTGACCATTATCGTGCTCGGCGGGCTGGCGGCGGTTGGCTCGGCTGTGGTGGTGTACTACAACACTTCGGAGGCGGTATCGGTCATTGACGCTATTTTCGAGTCCTGCTCTGCCTTTGGCACAGTTGGCCTTTCGGTGGGCGTTACCGCTCAGCTGAACCGGGGCGCAAAGATCCTGTATATGCTGGTCATGTTCATGGGCCGTGTCGGCCCGGTGTCGCTGGCCATGAGCCTGACGGCAAAGCCGGATGACAACAAACGGAAGATCATGCCGGTGGGGCATATCAACGTTGGTTAAACGATTTTGAATGCCCTCCTAGAGTTGCGGCTCCCAGCATCCACTTCATGCCTTGAGCGGCATTCGTGTCTTGCTGGCCGCGGTCCCAACAACTCCTCCCTGCTTCTGCCGCAGGCAGCGGTCGTCGTCGTTGTACTCTGGGCATGTTCAGTGGAATTTGATTTTTATTTTTCGCATTTGTCGCAGCCCTGACGCTTGTCAGGGCGAATCCCTTCCATCTGCTAACGCAGACCGCTCGCCTGCTTGAAAGCCCCACTGGGGCTTTCATTGCTACGCAACCGCAGGGCTGCTCCAAATGCATTTTCACGAGTGGAGTCGTAGAAATAAGCGTCAGAGTATAACAAAAGTGGGTGCTATCCGAAAATAGCACCCACTTTTTGGTATATTGAAAAATAAAATTTACTTTGCGTACAGCTTGATGATGTTCAGCAAGATCTCAGTGCAGCGGTCCATGCGCTCAGCGGTGATGCACTCGCATACGCCGTGGAAATTGAAGCCGCCGGTGCCCAGATTGGGGCAGGGCAGGCCTTTCCAGCTCAGCATAGCACCGTCGGTGCCGCCGCGCACCGGAATTTCCTCCGGTTCCAGCCCGGCCATGCGGGTGGCCTTGCGGGCGGTCTCTACTAAGTGGAAATGCGGCTTGATTTTTTCCAGCATGTTGCGGTAGCTGTCCTTGATCTCCACGGTCACGGTGCCTTCGCCGTACTTTCCGTTCAAAAATTCGGCAATATCCAGCATGTTGTCCTTCTTGAACTGCAGCTTTGAGGCATCGTGGTCGCGCAGGATGTAGCCCAGCTTTGCGGTGGTCACATCGCCGTACATCTGGCACAGGTGGTAGAAGCCCTGACGGCCCTCGGTGGTCTCCGGCCGGGCCGTGACGGGCAGAGCACCGTGGAACTCCATTGCTACGTTGGAAGCGTTGATCATGGTGTCCTTGGCGGTGCCCGGGTGCACCGAGAAGCCGCGGATGGTCACGGTGGCGGAAGCGGCGTTGAAGTTCTCATACTCAATGGAGCCGGCATCGCCGCCGTCCACCGTATAGGCAAAGTCGGCACCGAAGCCCGGAATATCGAACAGCTCTGCACCCTCGCCGATCTCTTCATCCGGAGTAAAGGCGATACACAGCTTGCCGTGGGGCAGGCCTTTTTCCTGAATGGTTTCAACAGCGGTCAAAATTTCGGCAATACCGGCCTTATCGTCGGCACCCAGCAGGGTGGTACCGTCTGAGGTGATGAGGGTCTCGCCCTTCATGGAAGTAAGGAAGGGGAACACAGAGGGCTTCATCACCATGCCGGTGGCGGGCAGAATTACGTCGCCGCCGTTGTAGTTTTCCCACACAATGGGCTGCACATTCTCACCGCTGGCATCGTCGGCAGTGTCCATGTGGGCGATCAGGCCCAGAGCGTGTTGATCCTCACAGCCGGGCGTGGCAGGCAGGGTGCCATAGACGTAGCAGTGCTCGTCCACATGGGCATCCTCCATGCCAAGGGCCTTCATCTCCTCCACCAGCTGGCGGGCAAGGTCAAACTCCCGTTCAGCGGAAGGGTGCGTACCGGAGTTTTCGTCCGAGGTGGTATGCACCCGGACATAATTCAAAAGCCGTTCATAAGCGCGCATAAGGCACACTCCTTTTATATTTCAGTGATGTATACTTCTCAGTTCCTTTATCATACCCTCTTTTCCGACAATTTACAACTGTTTTGCGCGCATTCATATGGAAAGATGAATTCTCATTTTTAAGGTGAACAAAATTCACGCAGTAAAATGCATCCATCTGTGCAGAACGTGCTACAATAGGTACAAAATAAGCTGGGAGGGAAGTTTTATGGCAACAAAAGTCTTTTTTTACACCCTGCGCCCCTACGATGAGCTGGGCATCGCGCAGCGGCTGGCACCGCAGCTGGACGTTGAGTTTGGCTCTACGCAGGAGTATCCAACGCTGGAAAACGCTGAACTGGCAAAGGGCTATGATGCCGTGTCGCTAACGCCTTGCGATATGAGCGCGCCCATGGTCAAGCGGTTTCACGAGCTGGGCGTAAAGTCCATCTGCTGCCGTTCCATCGGCTACGACCACGTAGACCGCGAGACGGCCCGAGAACTGGGCATGAAGGTGGCCAATGTGGATTATCCGCCAAACGGCGTTGCAAATTTTGCCATTATGCTGATGCTGATGAGCCTGCGCAAGGCAGGGCACATCCTCAAGCGCGGCGAAGCGCAGGACTACTCCCTGCAGGGAAAAATCGGCCGCGATATTTCCAACTGCACTGTGGGTGTGATCGGTACGGGCCGCATTGGCCGCACGGTGCTGCAGCATCTATCCGGCTTTGGCTGCCGCCTGCTGGCCTACGACCTGTACCCCAACGACGAGGTAAAGAAGATCGCCGAGTATGTGCCGCTGGAGACCCTGCTGGCGGAAAGCGATGTCATCACTCTGCACACCAACGCTACGGAGGAGAATCACCATCTCATCGACACCAAAGCAATTGAGAGCATGAAGCCGGGCGTGACCATCGTCAACACCGCCCGCGGCAAGCTGATCGACAGCGATGCACTGATCGCCGGGCTGGAAAGCGGCAAGATTGGCGCGGCGGGCCTGGACGTGCTGGAAAATGAGAACGGCCTGTACTATTATAATCGCATGGGCGATGTGATCCCGAACCCGGAGCTGGCGGCTCTGCGCAGCATGCCCAATGTGATCCTGACCGACCACACGGCTTTCTACACCCACGAGGATGTGGAGAGCATGGTGCGCGGTGTGCTGGAAAGCGCGGTTGCCTTTGAAAAAGGCCAGCCCACTCGGCATGATGTGACGGACCTTTGATTTGTCCGGCAGACGATTTTGAATGGCCACCGTTGCACTCTGGCCATCTTCAGCGGAAACAGTATTTCTGAATAGAGCAGATCCCGGCAGACTGCGGTCTGCCGGGATCTGCATTTTCACGGGAGGGGGTGCAGCGGAAAACGGCATTCAGTTTGTTTGAAGCATCTGCCGGTTGGGACCCTTCCGGTGAAAAAGGGATTCCTGAAAATCCGCAGATTTTTAGGAATCCCCAATAAAAAATAATTATTCCGCTAAAAATGCTCAGAGCAAAGCGGAGAGCATTCAAATGGTAATCAACCCAGACTGATGCCCATGCGGCGGGCGACGGTGAGCAGGTCGCAGTTCTCCGGCACGTTGCGGGTCTTGCCTGCAATGTCGGCCAGACGGTTCTCGGTGACATGGCGGTTCACCATGGCAACGGTCACGCCGTAGCGCTCGATCTCCACCAGCTTTGCCGCATAGCTGCCGAACTGGGTGGCCAGCACACGGTCGTAGGCGCTGGGGCTGCCGCCGCGCTGCATGTGGCCCGGGATGCACACACGGGTCTCCATGCCGGTTTTTTTCTGCACGGCCTGTGCAATGCGGTTGGTGGCGGTGGTACCAAAGCCTGCCTCGGCGCGCTTTGCCATCCATTCCTTGCGTTTCATGCCGGCTTCCTCGCAGTTGATGGCACCCTCGGCCACAGCGATGATGGAGAAGTTGGAACCCTTCTTTGCGCGGCGTTCCACGGCAGAACACACACGGTCGATATCATAGGGCTGTTCCGGCAACAGAATAATATCTGCACCACCTGCAATGCCGGAATACAGCGTCAGCCAGCCGGCCTTGTTGCCCATGATCTCAATGCACATCACGCGGCTGTGGCTGCCTGCGGTGGTGTGGATGCGGTCGATCACATCGGTGGCAATGTCCACGGCGGTGTGGAAGCCGAAGGTCACGTCGGTACCATAGATATCGTTATCAATGGTCTTGGGCAGGCCGATGATGTTCAGACCCTCCTGCGAGAGCAGGTTTGCGGTTTTGTGGGTGCCATTGCCGCCCAGGCACAGCAGGCAGTCCAGCTTGGCTTCCTTGTAGGTCTTTTTCATGGCGGCAACCTTATCAATGTTGTCGTCCTCCACCACACGCATCATTTTAAAGGGGGTGCGCTTGGTGCCCAGAATGGTGCCGCCCAGCGTCAGGATGCCGCGGAAATCGTCCTCGCACATCTCCTTGTAGTCGCCGTTGATCAGGCCGCTGTATCCGTTCAGGATGCCAATGATCTCCACGTTATCGCCCATGCGGGCATACAGTGCTTTTGCTACGCCGCGGATGGTGGCGTTCAGACCCGGACAGTCGCCGCCGGAGGTCAGGATTCCAACACGTTTTTTCATTCAAAAGCCCTCTTTCATTTGGTATTCAGCGCCGCGCGTTCTGCCTTTCAAAGTCAGTCTGCCCGGAGACCTACCTGTTTATAGTATAAGATTATTCCGGATGGGGGCCGCTGTCAAGAGAAGCGCAGAAAATTTACACGCTTCCACGGTGCATTTCTGCGGGCAGGAGAACAGCGGGAAAACTTTTGCAGAAAAAATAAAAAAATGGTTGACAAGCGCGGGCCTTTTGAGTATAATATCCCTTGTCAGCAGCGCACGGCGCGGCAGACAAACTGAATAATGGGGATTTGCATAGTGGTAGTGCGGTAGACTCTGACTCTACTTGTGGGAGTTCGATTCTCTCATCCCCAACCAAAAAGCCATCTGGTTTATGCCGGATGGCTTTTTCGTTCTATATTGTTATACAAAAACAGCGTACCGTCTTTGCGACGGTACGCCCATTTTTATGCAGTTATTACAGAATGCTGATGCGGCCTGCGCCGTAGGGATTCTCGTAATCCAGCAGATAGCCCGGGTAATCGGCCAGCGGGCTGTTTGCGGTGGTCAGATGCGGCAGACCCTCGCCGTCCACGCCGCCAAAGCTCATTGCGTAAGTGGACATCACGAGGTAATCCTCAGACACATAGTCCTTGATCAGCTCTGCGCCATCAAACATGGCAAAGCCATCGCCCAGATTGCGCAGAGTGTAATTCATGCCAGCCAGAGCGTAGGTCTTGCTCTCGTCCAGCGGTTCATAAGTACCGGAAGCCTTGTTGTAGATCTTCACGTTCTGCACGCGCGGAGTGCCGGTGGCACTGCCGATCCAGACATTCTTCTCGTCGGTCTGCACGGTGTTGGGGATATCGGTGTGGATCTCGTAGGAAGCGCCTGCCACATGCAGGAAGCCGCCGTTCTCCTTTTCCGTTCCGGCAAAGCGGGCTGCAAACTCCAGTGCATCCTGGATCTGCTTGCCGGTGACAGACATCAGACATGCCACATTGCCAAACGGGCTGACCTGCTTGCAGGTCTTGAAGGTCCAGTAGCCGGCTTTCTCATCGGCGCGGATGCCGCCGCCGTTCATGATAGCGATGTCACAATGCAGCTGTTCCACCTCATTGAAGTAGGAGTAAATGCCGTCGGCCACGAAGTCGCCGAGATTCGTCTCTGCCATGCGGATGCGGCGCTTGCCAGTCTCGGGGTCGGAGATGTAGAAGTTCGTATCGGCAACAGCGATCTTCTCACCCAGCATGTCGTCCACAGAAGCGACCCATGCGTTCTGGATATCGGCAACGGCACTGTCGGAGCCTTCGTAAGAGGAGATCAGACGGGTGGCAATGGAGCCGTCAGCCTTGATGGTCATTTCGCCAACATTTGCAAAATAAGAGCCGGTCTGGGTCAAGGCGACAGCCTTGCCGGACAGATCCTTCACCCACTCACACTCCATCTTGGTGTGAGAATGGCCGTCGATGAATGCATCGAAGCCGGAGGTGTGCTCGATGACTTCCTTGCTGGTCCAGGGCGAAGAGGAAGGATCAACGCCCAGATGGCCCAGACCGATCACATAGTCAGCCAGAACCTTGGCCTTATCAATGGACTTCTGCACAGCCTTGTACAGCTTCTGGCCGTCGTCACCGCCCAGAATATCATAGATATAGCGGCTCTGGCTCTTATCCATGAAGTAAGCCGGAGTAGACTTGGTGAAGGTCTCGGGCGTGGTGATGCCCACAAATGCGATCACGCGGCCGCCGATGGTGAAGTATTTGACATCCGGCAGAACGCGGTTGCCCAGCGGCAGATTGACCCAGTTGCTGGAGAGGTACGGGAAATCTGCCTCAGCCATTACCTCTTTTGCACGGGCCATGCCGTAGTCGAATTCATGGTTGCCGGGAGTTGCAGCATCATAGCCAGCGGCGTTCATCAGCTGGATGATGGATGCACCTTCGTCCATGGAACCATATGCGGTACCCTGAATATGGTCGCCCGCATCTACCAGCAGGACATTTTTGCCTGCATCCTGATAGCTCTTTTTCAAAGCTGCGATGGCAGCATAGGTCAGTTCCGGCGATTTTTTGTCGATGTAAGTATGAACATCGTTGGTGTACAGGATCGTAATGTCCTTAAAGCTGCCGGGGTAACATGCAGACGCAGCGGGTGCGCCCAGACTCACGGCAGCAACGGCCGTGGTGACACCTGCGGCCTTCAGGAAGCTGCGGCGGGAGATAAGCTGTTTCATGGAAAAACGACCTCCTCTTAAAACTCTCTTTTATTTTTATCGGGCGCACAGAACCAGCCCGACGCTTGTTATATTAAGCATAACACACAAAACACCCAAGAACAACCCGGAATCGCACAATTTGTTCATAATTCACGGTGCTAAGTCACACTTTTTGTGCAACATTATTCCTTTTCGGGGCAAAAAACAGCCCGCATCTGCAGCCAGTCGTTGACTGCAAAAGCGGGCTGTTTTCAAAGGGGGGGATTCAAAAACAGATCAGAGCAACGAGCTCAAATCGCATTGTATTCCTTGAGGAATTTCTCAAGGTCGGTACCCTCGATCTTTTTCAAAGCTTCCTTCATGGCAAGGCGCGGGATGAGCGGCAGATCCATGTCGGTGATCTTCTTGCCGTCGCGCAGCTTGACCGTTGCATCGATCAGGGCACGTACGTCGTAAGTGCTGCCCCAGACCTCGGGCACACCGCGGTCGATGTCCAGCAGGGTGTATACAGCTTCCATACCGGTGCGCATGGAGTATTCGGTGGTGAAGATGGTGTCACGGCCGGTCTCGGCGAACTGGCCCAGGAAGGCAAAGTTGACAGCTCCCTCCGGCACGATATCAGGACGGTCGCCCATCGCACGCGGCATAAAGAATGCATCGATATACGGCATCATGACCGGGATGGTGTTGGCACTGTGCTCGGCCAGCTCTTCGATCTGATCCTCGGGCACACCAATGTGGTACAGCCATTCCATGCACAGTTCCTTGCCGGTGCAGTCGCGCATGGCCTTCTTGACGTAGTTGCCGGGCTTATCACTGAACAGGCCGTAGACCCAGACGCACAGCTGGTTCTTAGGCTGGTCGCGGAACTGCTGCTGACGGTTCAGCGTCCAGCTGAGCAGCCAGCTGGAATCCTTGACGGTGACGATGCCGCCGGTGACGGTGTGGCCGCTGAACGGGTCACGCTTGCAAATCTTCTGGATATACTGCGGGATCTTGTCGTCCAAGGTGGTAATGGTAGCGCTCTCCCAGTTGGAATGTTCCGGGTCGGAGCAGAACTTCTCGGGATGGCCGAAAGCGGGATCCTGTGCAGCGATCTTCTTCCACAGATCCCAGCCGTTGCCCGGCTTGATGGTGGGATCAAAGCCTGCTGCCTTGTCCTGTGCGCCCATCGTGCAGCTTTCCACGCAGCCGCCGTTGGTGATGAACAGCAGATCATTTTCGGTCAGGCCGATGGTGCTGGTCTCCCCCGCATGCTCCACGACCACGCTGCTTGCCTGCTTGCGCTTGCCATTGATATCAAATTTCACGTCCACGACCTTGGTCTCATAGTGGAACTGCACGCCGTGGTCCTTCAGGTAAGTGACCATGGGCAGGATGATGGACTCATACTGGTTGTAGCGGGTAAAACGCAGGGCAGTGAAATCCGGCAGACCGCCGATATGGTGGATATAGCGCTTAAGATAGAGCTTCATTTCCAGAGCACTGTGCCAGTTCTCAAAAGCAAACATGGTGCGCCAGTACAGCCAGAAGTTGGAGTTCAGCACTTCATCATCAAAGAAATCGGTGATCTTCTTATCCTGCAGCTGCTCGTTGGGGGTGAAGAAGAGCTTCATGATTTCCATAGCACCCTTATCAGACAGGCCGAACTTGCCATCGGTGTGGGCATCCTCGCCGCGGTTGACGGTAGCACGGCACAGTGAATAGTTGGGGTCTTCCTTGTTCAGCCAGTAGTACTCATCCAGCACACTGGCACCCTCGGTCTCCAGAGACGGAATGGAGCGCAGCAGATCCCACATGACCTCGAAGTGGTTATCCATCTCGCGGCCACCGCGCATCACGTAACCGATATCGTATTTGTAGCCGTCGCAGGCACCGCCGGGGATGGGGTCTTTCTCAAACACATGCACATGCTCGCCCTTCATCTGGCCGTCACGCACCAGATAACATGCAGCCGTCAGTGCGGCCAGACCGGAACCAATGATATATGCAGATTTATGATCGACACCCTCCGGCTTTTTAGGAGTTGCAAATGCTTCATAGTTGCCACTGGAATAGTACATAGAAAAGCCTCCCTGCTTTTTATTGCTTTTTTCGGCATCCTTGCGCCGTCCTTATGGCAACAGTATACCCCGCGCCGCAGCAGCAGACAACAAACAAACTTTAGCGGGTGTATAAATTTTATACAATCATTCTGTTTTGCTGGAAATACGTACAAATTGTGACAAAAGCCGCCCTAATAGCGAATTGTTCTGTGATATAGAGTGCTTTATAAACCAGTTTCAGCAAAAAGAAAAGCACCTAGATTTCAACGAATCCAGGTGCTTTTTGTTGGTGGAGGCGATGGGAGTCGAACCCATGTCCGAAAAGAGTTCAGTGTAGGTGTCTCCGGGTGCAGGCGATCTACAACATTCCCGCCGCGCCACGCCGATCGTCAGGCTAGCGCATTGGTAGCTTCATGAGTTCCTGCCGGTCCGCAAAGCTTAGGTCCGTTCAGGTGCTGTGTCTAAAGGACGCCCCGGCCCCACACGACACAAGAGTGGGCGGAACGCGCAGCACTCAGGCTGCGAGCAACTGAGAATTGTTATTGTCAGTTAATTTTTTTGGAGGAGTTATAGAGCAGTTCCCCCACTGCTACCCGCTGCCCAGACCTCGCTCTCCCCGTCGAAACCTTTACGCCCCCTTATAAAGCACACCTTGCGGTGTGCAGAAAGCTTTGAAAAAGTTCCGCTTCAGGAAGCGGTCTGAAAAGATCAATAGTATTTGCCGTTGGACTTCATGGCACGGTCAATGGAACGTTTTGCATCGCGCTGGGCGGCATCGGCACGCTTATCGTAGAGCTTTTTGCCTTTGCAAAGGCCCACTTCCATTTTCACGCGGCCATGTTTGAAATAGAGCGAAAGCGGCACAAGGGTATATCCCTGCAGCTTGCACTGCTGATGCAGCCGCCGGATCTCACTTTTGTGTGCCAGCAGGCGCCGGACGCGCATCGGATCCTGATTGAACATGTTTCCGTGGTCGTAGGGACTGATATACATTCCCTTTACCAGCAGTTCACCATCCTCAATATCGACCCAGCTGTCTTTCAGGTTGACCCCTCCGGCACGCAGGCTCTTGACCTCCGTACCTTTCAGTTCAACGCCGGTTTCCAGCGCTTCCAGAACGAAGTATTCATGGCGCGCTTCACGGTTTGTGGCAATGGTTTTTGTTGCCGGACGCTCCTTAGTGGGTGCCATTCCGCGCGCCTCCTTTCTCCATTGTGGTTTGTTGTATCAGTATACCATTTTTTTATGGTTTTGCAAGGGCTGTTTTTGAAGAAACTGTAAATTTTTCCCAATTCACAGCTCACCACGGCCAGAAAGTGCACGGTACAAAGTGGTTTCGTCAGTGTATTCCAGGCTTGCGCCCACCGGCAGACCGTAGGCCAGACGTGTGGTCCTGATGCCCAGAGGCTTGATAAGCTTTGCCAGATACATGGCGGTAGCTTCACCCTCCACCGTGGGGTTCATGGCCATGATGACCTCTTTCACCTTGCCGTCGCCCAGGCGGGCCAGAAGTTCCTTGACGCACAGCTGTTCGGCAGTAATGCCGTCCATCGGGCTGAGCAGGCCGTGCAGCACATGGTACAAGCCGTGATACTCCCTTGTGCGTTCAAACGCCTGCACATCGCGGGGCGTTTCCACCACGCAGATCACAGAAGGATCGCGTTTTGCACTGGCACAGATGGGGCAGATATCCGCTTCTGTATAATTCTGGCAGATACGGCAGCGATGGAGCTTGGTGTGGGCACCCTGAATGGCTCCCGCCAGTGCGGCGGCATCTTCGTCCGACATGCTCAGCACCTGATACGCCATGCGGGTAGCGCCCTTGCGCCCGATCCCCGGAAACTTGCTGAATTCTTCGATCAGCTTTTCCAGCGGGGCAGCAGTATAGCCCATGTTCTTCCCTCCTGCCGGATCAGAGACCGGGGATGTTCATGCCGCCGGTCAGCTTGCCCATTTCAGCTTCGGCAGTTTCGTCCACCTGCTTGACGGTTGCGTTGATGGCAGCAGCCACCATATCTTCCAGCATTTCAACATCATCCGGGTCCACAGCCTCGGGCTTGATGGTGATGGACAGCACTTCGTGCTTGCCGTTCATCTTAACAGTGACCATCTCACCGGCAGCGCTGCCTGTGTACTCGGCAGCTTCCAGCTCGGCCTGTTTGGCTTTCATATCTTCCTGCATCTTCTGTGCCTGACGCATGAGGGCGTTCATATCGGGGCGGCCAAAGCCTGCGGGCATTCTTGCTTTCATAATCGTTTCTCCTTATTGATGCAATGTATTTTTATGATCTCGTTTTCCTTGCGGAATCCTCAATGGACACATCCAACCCCAGCTTTTCCAGTGCACGAAGCGACTGCTCTGCGTTGGAGACCGTTTTGCCAGCGCTCTTTGGTTCATAGGGACCAATGGGCACCGCCGTACCGGACACATCCTTGATCAGCTTTTTGATCAGGCGCTGGCTGTCCTTATTGGCGCGGATAAAATCGCGGAAGGTCTTGCCGCCGTCGATCAGCACGCGGGTGCCATCAAAGTAAGCCTTGGACTTGCGCAGATAGGTGTAGAGCATGGGATCTTTTTCCTGCAGCTGCTGTACCACCTGCGGCCAGTACGGATACAGCACAGTCCCTTCCTGCCCGGCATCCTGTGGCTTTTCCGGCACAGGCTTTGCAGCGGGCGTGGGTGCAGGTTTGGGCGGTTCTGGCTGCGGAACAGGTTCCAACTCTGCCGGCACGGGTGCAGCTGACTGTGCGGCCTGCGCGGCAGGCTCGTCCCAAGGCAGCATTCCGGCCTGCTGCACGGGCGGTTCCTCCGGCAGCGGCGGCAGCTCTTCGGTCTGGACGGGTGAAGTCTGCTCTACAGATATTTCCGACGGCACGGAAGGTTCTGCCTTTACAGGTTTCGGTTCCGCTGCAGGCTGCACCACAGGAACGGACGGTATTGGCGGCTGGGAAATCGGAGCGCTTGCAAAGGGCTGCACAGCAGTTGCCGATGCAAACGGCTGCGGCGCTGCGGGTTGAGCTGCAGCACGGACAGGCGCGGCCTGCACAGGAACTGCCTGCGGCTGCTGGGGCGGTTCGGATAAGCCAAACAGTGCAAGTTCCAGCTCGATCCGCTGGTCGCTGCCGCGGGTCATATGTTCCAGCGCACTGCCCAGCGCACGGATGGCACGAATGGCCTCCCGCTGGCCCAGCTGCGGGCCTTTTTCCAGATACAAAGCTTCCTCCTCCGGCGAAACGCCGGACAGAAGGCTCTGCCCGCCCGGCAATGCTGCCAGCATCAAAGCACGATAATGCGCGATCAATTCCTCTGTCAGACGCTTGACATCCACAGACTGCTGGCGAAGCTGTGCCAGCTGGGCCAGTGCTGTTGCACCGTCCTGCGCTTCCAGTGCGTCCGAAATGCGGAACAGATAACTGCGGTCGGTCACACCTGCCATGCGGCGCACCACATCGGCATCGATTTTCGCCGTAACGCCTGCGCAGGTATCCAGAATGGATAACGCATCGCGCAGTGCACCGTCGGCCAGACGGGCGATCAGTTCCGCACCATCCGGCGAAAGCTCCAGCTTTTCCTCCCCTGCAATGTATTCCACCCGGCGGGCGATATCCTCCGGCCCGATGCGGGTAAAATCGTACCGCTGGCAGCGGGAAAGAATGGTGGCGGGCACCTTCTGGATCTCAGTGGTTGCCAGAATGAAGATGACGTGGGCAGGCGGTTCTTCCAGCGTTTTGAGCAGCGCATTGAATGCTGCTGTGGACAGCATGTGCACCTCATCGATGATGTATACCTTATATTTGCAGGCGCTGGGAGTGTAGGCTGTCTCGTCGCGCAGGTCGCGGATATCGTCCACACCGTTGTTGGAAGCCGCGTCGATCTCGATGACATTCATGCTGGCTCCCGCCGCAATGGCCTTACAAATACGGCATTCCCCACAGGGGCCGTCCTCTGTGGGGTGTTCGCAGTTCACTGTTTTCGCAAAAATTTTCGCCACCGTAGTTTTACCGGTACCTCTCGTTCCGGTGAACAGATACGCATGGCCGATCCGGTTCGCCCGTAGCTGATTCTTCAGTGTGGTCACGATATGATCCTGACCCTTGACATCGGAAAAAGCATCTGGACGAAACTTCCGGTATAGCGCTGTATATGACATGTGTTTTCTCTCTTCCTAACTTTGTTCTGCCGTGAAGACTTTCTTAATCACCAAAGCAGATGCCCAGCATCTTCGCCTCCTGTACGATGGTGGCATCAGGGTCCACGGTCTTAAGCTTGCCCGCTACATCCTCTAACGGAACTCTTACGATCTCACGGTTCTTATAGCCTACCATGAAGCCGTACTGGTTGTCCAGGATCAGCTTGCCTGCCTCGGAGCCCAGACGGCTGGCGAATACTCTGTCGTAAGGGCAGGGGCTTCCGCCTCTCTGCATATGGCCGGGTACGGTGACACGTACTTCTCTGCCGGTCTTCTCCTGGATCTGCGCAGCCACTTCATAGGATACGGAAGGGAACGGATATTTTTCCATCTTTTTCTTGTAATCTTTTTTCGGAAGGGCTGCATCCTCTTTGGAGATAGCACCCTCGGCTACCGCGATGATGGTAAAACGGCAGCCTTTTTTGTCTCTGTCTTCAATTTTCTCGATCACCTTATCGATATCATAAGGAATCTCGGGAATCAAAATGATATCCGCGCCGCCGGCCATGCCTGCATTCAGGGTAAGCCATCCTCCCTTATGTGCCATCACTTCCACGATGAATACTCTGCCGTGGGAAGCTGCTGTGGTATGGATGCAGTCGATGGCATCCGTACCAATATCTACTGCGCTCTGGAAAC
>OGUQ01002038.1_pt1 | contig 14915 bp, 17 predicted proteins | sample 1574701 | NCBI WGS metagenome assembly OGUQ01 (sample SAMEA2582087, study PRJEB24529) | metagenome | biome: Human gut stool | place: China | collected 2011 | reverse complement strand
TGGAGTAGGTAGCGCCGCCGAGCAGGCAGTCGGCCTTGCCCATCTTGACGAGCATGGTGCCGAAGTAGTTGCTCTTCTTGAGTGCGGCGCGGCACTCGTCGGCAGTCATCTTGCCCTTGCGCAGCTCGACCATCTTGTCGACCATCTCGTCCATGCCGTCGTAATTCTCGGGGTCGATGATCTCGGCACCGCGGATGTTGAAGCCGATGTCCTCAGCGGCGGCGGCAATCTCATCGGGGTTGCCGACGAGCACGGGCTTTAAGAAATTACCGGACAGCAGACGGGCACTCGCTTCGAGAATGCGGGGGTCGGTACCTTCGGTGAAAACGATCGTCTTGGGACTCTTTTTCAGCGTGCTGATCAGTTGTGCAAACATGTTGATTCCTCCTGATATATGATGTGCCGGTCAAGCGGGCACAGATTTACGGATATAGTATACACCCACTTTTTCACCCTCTCAAGGAAAAATAACGCAAAATTCATGCAAAAGTTTACAAATTTTCCAAACTCTTACAACATATTAGCAGTATCATTTTCCCAAAAGGCTTGACGGAGCCTTGAAAACCAAGTATACTGGTCAATGGTTACAAATTGTAACTTTTATTTTTACTTGCATCCTTTAAGGAGTTTTGATATGTCAGAGCAAAAACGATCCACCCCGCAGCGCAGCGATGCACCCACGCAGCGCCGCCGTTCGAATGCCTCGCCGCGAAGACGGCCGAGCAGGCGCGGCGGCATGCCGCAATGGCTGAGCGGCTGGCTCGAGCACATGGCGCTGTTTTTTTCCACGCTCGGTGCGCGCATCCGCCGCATCGGCCCACGCGCCCGCACGGTCATGCGCGAGAGCAGGGCGCGCAACTTTCCTGAATCCAACCGCTTTTTGGTGCAGGTCTTTCTCGTCATCGGCGGGATGTTCCCGATGTGGCGCTCGCTGCTGCATGAAAGGGTGATGGCACACCGCCGCCAGCGCAGCCACGCTGCCGGCGAGCACGAGGACCGCTGGCGCAGGCGCGCGCGGCGCGTGAATCCGTTCTACTTTATCGGCGGCGCAGCTGTTGTGGCCGCGATCGCGCTGTTTTTCTCGTTCTACACGCTGGGAACGACCGTAGAGTATAACGGCAGCGTGGTCGACACCGTCGCGAGTGCCGCGCAGGCACGCAAGGCGGCCTCCAAGCTCGAGAGCATCACGACCGAGACGCTCGGCAAGTCCTACGAGATCGCAAAGGATGCCATCCATTATTCGACGGCTTTCGTCCGCCGCAGCGATGTGACGGATTCGACGACCTTCGAGCAGGACCTCGCCGACGAGCTCGGCCAGGTGACCTACGGCTACTCGCTCTATGTCGACGATGAGCTCATCGGTTCGACGCAGTACGCCGGTGCGCTGGACGAGCTGCTCAAGCAGATCAAGCAGGTCTACGCCTCGGCGGATACGCTGAGCGTCGACTTTGTCGAAAATGTCCGCATCGCGGAGGGCTACGTCCCGACCGACAGCGTGATGAACCTCGGAGAGATCGCCGAGATCCTGAATTCGACGAAGTCGGGCGAGGTGACCTACACCGTCGTCAAGGGCGACACCTGGGGCCAGATCGCCAACAACAACGGCATGACCGCCGCCGAGCTCGAAGCGCTGAACCCCGGCTACGACATCAACCGCATCCACATCGGCGATGCGCTGACGCTCTCGAACGCCGTGCCGTATCTGACCGTCAAGGTCACCGAGCGGCAGAACTATGTCGAGGACGTCAACTATGACGTGAACTACGTGAGCGATTCGTCCATGTATCAGGGCGACGAGCGCGTGATCTCCAAGGGCTCGTTCGGCAAGGCTGATATCGTGGCCGATGTCACCTATGTCAACGGCGAGGAGCAGGAGCGCACGGTCATCTCGTCCGTCACGCTCTCCGACCCTGTGGCCGAGACGCGCGCCCGCGGCACGAAGGTCCGTCCGACCTGGCACCCCACCGGCAGCTTCCGCTGGCCGTGCTCGGGCCGCATCACGTCGTACTTCGGCTACCGCAGCACGGGTATCCGCGGCGCGACGAGCAACCACAAGGGCATCGACATCGCCTGTTCCTACGGCACGCCGATCTACGCCGCCGACGGCGGCCGCGTGACCTACGCGGGCTATAAGGGCGCGATGGGCTACGTCGTTATCATCGACCACAACAACGGCTATGTCACGTATTACGAGCACAACTCGTCACTGCTCGTCTCCGCGGGACAGACGATCTACAAGGGCCAGCAGGTCGCCAAAGCGGGCCGCAGCGGTGTCGCCAGCGGTGTCCACTGCCACTTCGGCATTCAGAGAAACGGCAGCTACGTCAACCCGCTCAACTATCTAAGTTAAAATCAAAGGGATCCCATCCGATGGATGGGATCCCTTTGATTTTAGGGGATCGCACTTCGCTTCGTGCCTTGCCGCCGTAGGCGGCTGCGACACGCGCGAAGCGAGAAGAATAAATCGCCACGCGCATGTCGCGGCGATTTATGATTAAAATTATTTGCCGCCTGCGGGCGGCAAAGTCTGCGACGCCTTTTGGTGCGTGATGAGGGTCTCTGCTTCTATTTTTCATTTTTGGCGCTGTTTTGCGCCGGAGGCGCAAAATGCGCGGCGGGGGTGCGTTAGCTGTTTCGTGCGGAGCACGAAATGCGCGTGGGGGACGTTGGCTTGTTTCGAGCCGAAGGCTCGAAATGCGCCTCCACTGAATTTAGGCTGAAGTAAAACGGCCCTCTTTGAGGGCCGTTTTCGTTTTGCAAGTTTGCTGTCATTTTAGTGCGATAAAGTGCATTTTTTTGCACGAACGGATGCTTCGAATGTTTCAAATGTATGGAATATTTGGAGAAGTTAGACAAATGTTTTTCGCTGTTTTTGTCTGTTTTGCACACATTTGTACAACAAAGTTCAGCTACCTTTTTCCCGAAAAGGGGAAGACAAAAAAATACGCCATGATATAATGATTCTACAATGACGGGGCGCGAGCTCCGAACAATACGATCACATTTTCTGTGGAGGATTATCATTATGGCTATCAAAGTGGGCATCAACGGCTTCGGCCGCATCGGCCGCGTCGTGCTGCGCATCATGATCGAGCATCCGGAGCAGTTCGACATCTGCGGTATCAACCTGCGCAAAGCGGATCTGGATTACATGGTCTATATGATCAAATACGATTCCGTGTTCCGTCAGTTCAACGGCACGGTGGAGCACAAGGACAAGAACCTGATCGTCAACGGTCACACCATTCAGGTCTTCAGCGAGTCCGACGCGGCGATGATCCCCTGGTCCAGCTGCGGCGCGGAGTACATCATCGAGTCCACCGGCGCCAACAACACCACCGAGAAGGCTTCCCGCCACTTCAAGGGCGGCGCCAAGAAGGTCATCCTGACGGCCCCCGCCAAGGACGATGCCACCCCTACCTTTGTCTTCGGCGTCAACAGTGATGAATACCGCAGCGACATGAAGGTCATCTCCAATGCCAGCTGCACCACCAACTGTCTGGCTCCTCTTGCCAAGGTTATCAACGACAACTTCGGCATCATCGAAGGTCTGATGACCACCGTTCACGCTACTACCGCTACTCAGAAAACCGTTGATGGCCCGTCTCACAAAGACTGGCGCGGCGGCCGCGGCGCTTCCCAGAACATCATCCCGTCCTCTACCGGTGCTGCTAAAGCTGTAGGTAAAGTACTGCCAGAACTGAATGGCAAACTGACTGGTATGGCGTTCCGCGTTCCGACCCCGAACGTATCTGTAGTTGACCTGACCGTTCGTCTGGAAAAAGCTGCAACTTACGAGCAGATCAAAGCTGCCGTTAAAGCTGCTGCTGAAGGCGAAATGAAAGGCGTTCTGGGCTACACCGAAGATGACGTAGTATCTACCGATTTCAACGGCGAAGTTTGCACTTCCGTGTTCGATGCTAAAGCTGGTATCGCTCTGAACGACAACTTCGTGAAACTGGTATCCTGGTACGACAACGAAACCGGTTACTCCAACAAAGTTCTGGACCTGATCGCTCACATCTCCAAATAAGTTGAGATGACACTGTGATCTAAAAAGAGCGACTTCGGTCGCTCTTTTTTTTACCTGATAAAATGAAGTTAAAGGACTGCGTCATGATTAAGAAAATTTTTGCCCTTCCGGTCATCGAACAAATCTCCCCTGTCCTCTCCCGTCGTAAACTGGATGAACTGGACCTCATTGTGGTCGATCATCCCCAGGTAAAAGCCTCTTTTGCATTACAGGGCGCACACCTTCTCTCGTGGAAACCTGCGGGTGAAGAAGAAGTTCTGTGGTTGAGCAACAACACACCGTTCAAAAATGGCGTCGCTATTCGCGGTGGCGTACCGGTTTGCTGGCCGTGGTTTGGTCCGGCGGCACAACAAGGCCTGCCTGCGCACGGTTTTGCCCGCAACCTGCCGTGGACGCTGAAATCACATCGTGAAGATGCTAATGGCGTAGCGCTGACTTTTGAATTGACGCAAAGCGAAGAGACGAAAAAATTCTGGCCGCACGACTTTACGCTGTTAGCGCATTTCCGCGTGGGTAAAACTTGTGAAATCGATCTTGAATCACATGGCGAATTTGAAACCACCTCTGCCCTGCATACCTACTTTAACGTGGGTGATATCGCTAAGGTAAGCGTCAGTGGGCTGGGCGATCGCTTCATTGATAAAGTGAATGACGCGAAAGAAGATGTACTGACCGATGGTATTCAGACCTTCCCTGACCGTACCGATCGCGTGTATCTGAATCCACAAGATTGCAGCGTGATTAATGATGAAGCGCTGAATCGTATTATCGCCGTAGGCCACCAGCATCATCTGAACGTTGTCGGCTGGAACCCGGGACCGGCGCTTTCAATTAGCATGGGCGATATGCCGGATGATGGCTACAAAACATTTGTTTGTGTAGAAACGGCTTACGCTTCAGAAACGCAAAAAGTGACCAAAGAGAAACCTGCACATCTGGCGCAATCCATTCGCGTTGCGAAACGTTAATTTACGTTAATGTTGTGTGCCGGGTGCGATGCATCCGGCACACAACATCACACCATATCCAGCGCAGTTTTTCCTTTTGGTGCCGGATATGCCTTATCCAGCATAGCTAATTCCGCTGAAGAAAGTTCGACCTCAAGCACAGCCGCATTTTGTTGGACATGGGCAATCGTGGCCGCTTTTGGAATCGCCATCACACCCTGATGACTGATCACCCACGCCAACAATACTTGTGCCGCGCTGATATTGTGAGCATGTGCAATTTCGTTGACTACCGCGTTTTTTAACAGTCCATTGCGCAACCGCCCGGCCTGGGCTAACGGACTGTAAGCCATCACCGGCATCTGCTGTTGCTGGCACCAGGGGAGTAGATCGTACTCAATTCCTCGTGAACCGAGATGGTAAAGCACCTGATTAGTGGCACACTGATTTCCCCCCGGCAGCTGCCAGAGTTCCTGCATATCAGCATAATCAAGGTTAGAAACGCCCCAGCGGCGGATTTTTCCCTGGGCGATCAATTTTTCCATCGCTGCGACAGTCTCTTCAAAAGCGAAACTGCCAGACCAGTGTAATAAGTAAAGATCGAGATAATCAGTATTGAGACGGCGTAAACTGGCTTCGCATGCATTTATCGCTTTTTGCCCGCCAGCATTCCACGGATAGACTTTAGAGACGAGAAAGACCTTCTCTCGCAGACCGGTTAATGCTTCCCCAACCACCTTTTCGGCACCGCCATCGGCATACATTTCGGCGGTATCAATGAGGGTTAAACCGAGTTCAATGCCCGCGCGTAGTGCAGCAACTTCTGTTTTGCGCTGACTGGCATCTTCGCTCATATACCATGTTCCCTGCCCTACGGCTGGCAGTGAGACATCGCCACTAAATTGAATCATTTTTTGTTGCATTGTTTCCTCCCAGGTATTGCACCACCGTAATGCAAAACAGGGCGTGACGCCCTGTTTTTATGCACAAAATGCCCTGGAAAGATGCATTATCAGAATTTGTAGGTGATCCCGGTAGAAATCAGGCCAGTCCAGGATTTATCCACCATCGGGCTGTCAGTAACTTCATCAGACAGACGGGTGTAGCGTGCGGTACCGTAAACACTCCAGTCGCCGAGGAAGTTGTAGCTGGCGCTCAGCTCCAGGTAAGGGCTCCAGCTGTCGTTCGGGTTATAGCCACGCAGACCGCTGCGAGCGGACTCTTTGCGCGATACGCCATAATAGTATTCGTTCTGGTTTTCGCTGTTCCACTGCACACCAATACCCGGAGTCACGGTCAGGCCACCGTTGGTGTAACGATACAACCAGGCCATATCCCAGACGATGCCGTTGCTGTTATCCAGGGTATCGCCAGCCAGGGTGGTACGCAGGTAACCGTACTGGGTAAAGTGAGCATAAGACAGACCAGCCATCATGGTGCTCTTACGGTCATCCAGGTGACGCATTTGGTGATCGCCACTGTCTTTCGCTTTGAAGTAAAGCGGCGACCAGTAAGCGGTAATTGAAAGTTTATCCGTTGCGTCATTCCACAGGTAGTAACCACCACCTAAGCCACGGAACCAGAAGTTATCGCCTTCATAGTTGATTACCGGTACTGGGTAAACATCGGTATCGTAATCTTTATATGGGTGTTCAACGACACCTACGCCTGCGCCCAGGGAAAATTTACCTTCAGCGTGCGCTACGCCTGCAGACGTTGCGATAAGCACTCCAAGTGCCAGAAGTTTGAGTTTGGTCACAATTAATCATTCCTTAAACAAATGTTTAGCGGGCGACAAAGTTTACCCGTCAATACATCGAAACCCAACCTTTTTACGTTTTCATTTTTTAAAGTAACTGTTTAATTTTCCTGACGCGGATGACACCGCGCTTACAGCCAAATGAATTTAGCGTTACTGGCGAGCCTGGTCTTTACATTAATTATGCAAAATTTATGGATGAGTTGTTGATATGCCATTGAAATTAAGAAAGCCGTGCAGGCAAGTTTTCCATTTGCCATCTACGCTTAATTTTGAAGGTGTATCACCGGGCACGTTGTTCTCATCGTCGATAAAATGGCATGAGAGTTGCTGTGTTTTAGCAAGAGACGTCGTTCAGTTTACCTCTTCCGGGAGCCTCTACTATTCATATGAACGGCTCTTAACCTGTGCTAAAAAACGAAAGGACGCACACCACAATCAATGGGAACATTTTAATTTTCATAAAAAAAGAGGCCATATGGCCTCTTCTGCGTATCAACCTTTTGGCGGGAAGGGATCATTCCCGTAAGAATCTCTCTCACGTATCTGCCCATCACGCCCATGAATTAACAATTCACTTTGTTGATGGCGAGCTATCTCACGAGCCGCTTCTATAGCTTCAGCTTGCGTTGAATGTACAGAAGTTGCCCGTTCATTACCTTCACCTTTTACAGCCCATCCATCAGGATGTGTTACGACATGTTGGTTTTTACCCATCTAAGTTACCTGCTGTGTGAAATACACCATATGGTGTCACTAGCAATTATAGCTACTATATGTAGCGTTGCGTTTGTACAGAATCACATTTTTAGTACTCAACAGTAACCACCTCACACACGACGTTCGTACCATTCCATTCTTCACGGTAAATCGACGTATCGATCCCACAACCTGGTTCAAACGACCATCCAGTACTATCAACGAATTTCTTGTACTTCTGTGACTCTCTACGCTCATAGAAATGTACGCCGCTGTACTGAAATCCTGCTGAACCTTGCGGTACTATCCAAACGCCATAGGATGAAAATGTACTGGCATGATCAATCACCTTGTACTCAAATTCACTGCCCTTATAACGGCCTGTATACGCCTCTGACGTGTTGATCTTACCGAATGGTGGATTGCCATAGGCAACACGATAGAATCGATCTGGTGAGTACTGAAGAGCATCACCACATATCCATTCAGCTTCTGGCAGTACCCTCTTCCCAATCATTACGTACTCTGGATTCAGTTCAACACATGTAATATGCGTTGGCTCATTCCTTAAGTACTGGTAGTAGCTAAGGCGACCAATCCCGGCACATAGTTCGATACAGTCACCACTACACCCTGCATCAAGAATGAAATCCCACGCTAACATTTCGGGAGTAAAGAAAGCACCAGTTGCACCGATACCATCGCCTTTGTAGTTATTGAAGATGAACTCTTTATCATCTTGAGTCAGTTGTTTATCTGAGTAGACTAGATCCATCACCTTTATGTGTAATCCTGATTCCTTTTTTGTAATTCTTGCCATAAAATACCCTTGTACAGTTTGTGTACGGGTATTTAGGAAAATAGCTATGACTGAATCGCTGTTTGAAAGTAATTATCCAAAAGAGAACTATACCTACGTTAGAAAGAGTTTTAGAACGAAAGGTACAATGGGTCAAACTGAAATTGAAGTCTTTGATATTGTCTCGAAAGAAACTGGTGATATAGTTCTCGTAGCGACGCGTACAGAACATACTAACCTTCGTGGGTTGGATATTACTGTTAGTTGGGATTGGTAACAAAAAAAGCCTGTGCTAGATACAGGCTTTCTAATAAATTTATATGGATGCTTTGAAAGTGAATTTAAAAAGAATAAGAAATAAAATAAGATTTTCACATATTGCATGTCTTGCTATTGGTGCATTGATACCAATTTATTCCGATTTACTATTACTTCATGGTTATGATAGCTCTACTACATCAGCAATCATGGATACTATAATGTCAGTAATAGCATTCATCACAGTTTTTAAAGTATATAGATGGTTAGATTCAAAACTTAATGAAAAAGGTTTTGAACAAGCAAACGTTTATATTAGTTACTTTATTGAAGCGAAAGTAAAGGCGGAAATATTACATACTTACATCAATGATATGTATGAAACATTAGGTAATAAAGATCTCAACATCACCGATAAAGAGTACCAAAGTAAAAACTCAAAGGTTAAAGATTTGCATGCTGATTATAAAGATCACCTAATTAAATTGAAATCTCAATTAGATATATTACGAGTTTGGGACATTGAAGTACATCCAAACAAGTCTAACGAACTTGAAAAATGTATAACACATTACTACAATTTTATTATCATTAGCGATAAAATGATTAACACATATCAAGATGTAAATGGTATGGCACGTAAGAAAAATTGGGAATTTAATAATTTGAGTTTCAAACCTGCCTTCGCACTTACCCAAATTCTCCCTTCAGTATGGCTTACTTCGTGGCGAGTATTGTTTAGAGAGTCCAAATCAACTCCCGCCGATTAAGATTATCAGTACTTTCCATATCTCATCAAGTGGAACGATGGGGAGTACTACACCACATAAGGCCAGTACTGGCACAATGACGTAGTTCCATAGAATGATGAACGTCAGTACCCATCCTAAGCCCTGTCGCCAAGTGAAGCCCTTACGCGTTTCTTCAAGTGTGATCTGGTTCTGTTCATGACTGTTCTGTGCGTCCAGCTCTTGCTTACTTTGTTCTTTCTTCTGGAAGAAACCTACTCCAGTTTTGATTAAATCAATTATCATTCCAATCATTCAATGATCCCCACGCAATACACCCAAAAGTGTTTTCCCTTAACGAATAGTTTTTTATGTTCGATTACGTACACATCCATTTCATCACCTTGTAGTGACCATGCAAGTACTGAACCGTCCGTTATATCTTGTTTTTTCTCATAGCAAACATTCATAAAATGCTCGATATTAATCTGTTTACTCTTTAGTACCTTCTTGAACTTATTACCAAGAAAGCATTTATGAATAGGCATACTATTAGCCTCTGGTGTATTACCATCAAGTTTAATCTCACTGGTTAGTTCACCATAATGTTCATCAAAATTCATCTTGTTACCTTGAATGTTCCCTGTATACCACTCATTACTAACATCACACCATCATTCACTTCCTGATAGAAATCATAAATTAGTTTACGGCGTTTACTTTCCTGTAGACCGATTACACGCTTTTGTTTTTTCTTTTGAGCAGTATCTATTAATCGTTCTTTTCCGTTCTTACCTTTGACAATCTTGTATCGTCCACTTGATAAGTTTTTCTTCAGACCACTAATGTTACCCTGCTTCGTTAGTCTTGCTTTCGAAGTAGGCACAAATTTATCAATGGCCTTTTGTTCAACCAGTACACCATATAAGTACTGTGCCTGAACATCTTTGACCATGATTGTAGCTGTGACCCCACTACCCCGTTTTTTATAAAAGAATAGAATTGATCGTTGAGTGAAAGGTACTGCACCTTTGTCTACGGCATTGTTCATATCTGCCTGTACTTTCATAGATAATACTCTTGAACGCTTAATAATTTCATCTTGGAACTGTTTACCTAACTTCGTTCCTGTTGTTTTTATATAGTTCGTGACATTATCTATACCCGTTATTCTTGTCATATATTTACCTCACACCCAATAAATCAGTTAAATATTGCAGTACTTTAAATAAATCCAAACGGTTTTTTGGTAATCGTGCCTTACACATTATTGCCTTATTTAAACAGTCGGGATGTAAACCAAAGTAGCTAATCAATGCCGTTTCTAAAATCGTTGCCTCTGCGTCTGATTTGACACAGTACAAAATCTTTTTGGTGTATGGCATTCCGGCATCAATCATTTCATTAACGCACTTACTACTACCGGTATAATCAGGCCAGTTCGATTCAACTGAAGTAGCCTTTAAATTCTTTATGTCGCGTACTTTTTTATAGATTTGCTTCTTACCGAAATAGTACTCGCCAGTATCTGGAAACTGAATAATGTAGATAAACGAGACGTAATTCCCATATGTTACTTCTGACATATCCCACATATCAGTATCGAACATCTCCCATGCTTTATTAACTCTCACAATAAATATCCCTATATAGATTTATTATAGGTATTTATTAATGAGTAAACTAAAAGACAGATTAAAAGAATATGAAGGTACTATCGCTTATCAAACAAAATTGAAGTACTTTCACGATAACAAATTTTGGACATACAAAGATTCACTAGGATTTGAAACCATTGGCTACGGTCATTTACTACATGTTGGTGAAAAGTATCCAGATGGTATTACTATTGAGCAAGCAGATAGACTACTGGACCAGGATATACTTATTGCAATACATAATGTTGAAACGCTCAACATCTGGCTACCTGACGACTGGAAAAATTTTCTTGTGATAATGATGTTCCAGTTAGGTTTAGGCGGGGTACAGAAATTCAAAAAGATGTTAGTAGCCCTTAAAGCAAAAGATTACCCGGAAGCCATCAGACAGGCTAAAGATTCATTATGGTATAAACAAACACCTAATCGTGTTGATGCAATGATTGCAGTACTAACCAACAAATAACAAAAAGGCGATAGCATTATGTACTATCGCCTTTCTTCTTATTGTTTCTGTTCAAGAATGGTAATGATTTTTTCAATTTTCACATCCAGATCATGAATCTGGTTTTCAAGTTTAGTTAAAGCATCACGCATCTTATTCTGATCAGCTTCAATACGCACCATACTACTTTCCTGTACTGCTTGTTTAGTTTCCAGTTCTGAAACACGTGTAAGTAGTCCATCAGTATCTTTTGTATTGTCGCGGAATACAGTGTACAGAAGTACACAGCCAGAAATAATAAGAGCTAATATTGTACCAATGTCCATATTATCTCGCTTATTATTATTCTTATAATGATATTTATCGTTAATATCCGGTGAAAGTAGCTAAAGCGATTTGAAAACCATTGTTGCCCATTGCCTGACGATATGTTTTCTGGTTCTTTGAAACGTACTGCAAGCTGAATGAAGTACTGCTATTACGTCGAATAACTATTCCCGAATAACCGATTGTTTCACCATCATCACTTAAGTTGCCCGGACATTGTGACCAACAAAACCAGGGATTAGCAACAGGGCTTGTTACTGTGATTGCAGTACTCAAATCCGTAGCAGCAGGTACAGTTAAGAAACCTTGTATACGGGGCATGGTAGCCGCCGATGCAGCAGACCATATCAAAGTACCGGAAGCATTGAACACATCGAGATAACCAGACGTAGGTGTTGCAGTGTGCGTACTCGTCATGAATCGCCCTATCCCCGGCTGGAACAACTCAGCACCGGGAAAACACCAGCCACCATCTTTCTGTATCTGAAACCAGTACTGCGTAGTGTTCCTGTTCACGATAGTTGCAAGTGGCAAGAAGCCAAGAGCACCACCATTACCAAAAGCACACGTAAAGCCAGTGTAATACCCCTGATCCGTCAGTGTACCCATTGCCTTAACAGCACCTGTGAGAATTGACTTGTTAGTACTGTCAATCGTCAGAGCACCCGCAGAATTATAAACTTCAAAACCTGACATATTACACCGTCCACTTATATACGTTGAAACTATACGTACCAGCAAACGGTGATCCCGTTGGTAGATAAATGATAGTCATTGAACCATTATTACAAATAACAGACCACTCATTAAAAACATCCGTAGATGGTGCGTAATAGGCAATCCACCCTGTTGTTTTCATTCCGGGTACAGTAACAGTATAACTTGATGCAGTAGTAGCAGTAATTGAGTAAGTACCCATATACCGCATGTTATAATCACCGAGATCTACTACTAATACCCCTGCACTATTCCAGCATTGTAATCCTTGTGCCATATTAAATCCTTTACGTCATAGGGGAAATTATCCCCTTGATATTTATTACCACAATCCCATGCGTACACGTAGCACATTATTATTATCATAGATTTGAATGATGTTATTACTGATAACCATACGACCAGTACCGCCACTACCATTAATCAAAATAGTTCCGGCTTTATTGATTTGCCAGCCTGTAGTATTTGCAACATAGTTAGTTGATTGAATAGTACTGGCTATCTTCGCCGTAGTAATAGTTGCATCAGCGATTTTAGCCGTATTCACGCTTAAGTTAGCTATCTTAGCGTTTGTAATCGCGGCATCAGCAATATAACCAGTACCAATACTCGCCGCCTGAATCATGGCAGTTTTGAGATAAGTAGTACCGTTAACAATAGCGAAAGGTGCAGTACCGCCCACGGTCGCCGCATCAGTACCGGAAACGATAAACTTGTTAGCGGCAACATATAAAGCTGAGTTTGTAGCCGTTCCTGAAGAAGCAACTAGCCGGATGCCTGCAACTGTACCATTAGCATTTACGGATAGAGAGTACTGGCTATCTACTGTGCTTGCAGTTGCCTTTGTGCTCATTTGTTGGTTAACGGTAGCTATCTGCCCATTCACATCACTACGTAGCTGTGTGACGGCCTGTGATTGTGCTGTGTTGTTAGTCGCTACTGTCTGTGTAAGCGTACCGATACTTGCAGTGTTCCCGTCTACGGTGTTTTTCAATGTATCAACACGGGTATTGGTGTACTCGTTCGATTCATTGACGGCGTTTTCTAACGTCTCTGTTAGTCGGTCATCGAGATCAAGAATACCGTTTATCGCATCTGCATCCTCTTCAGTGAACTGGTATTTGCTGTTAATACTAATCGTCTGCTCTGGACAGTACTGAATATTGTCCGTGCCGAATACGTCAAAGAATCCCATCTTAACCTTATATTCACCATCAACGATGTTTGGTACTGAGTCGAATTCAGGTGCATAACTGGTAAACAATCGGCTGGTATTCCCGTTAACAATACTGATAACAGCACCAGCATAATCACGTTCAGTTGATTGTGTCCATGAAGCAAATAAATTACCAAAACCACCAGTGAATGATACGCCTTGTACTAATCCACATTGTTTGTTTTCTACTGTAATTTTCACTTCCTGTGAATACGTTCCATCATTAAATCCCTGTGCGATAATACCAATAGTTGGTTTACGTACTTTTAAACGATTCATCGCAAGAGCGAAATTGAAACTATTGCTTTGCGTATAGAAAGTATCTACAAGGGTTGTACCGTTATAGATTTTAATGATGTAGTACTTGAAGTAATCAGAAAACGAGCGACCATTAACGATTAAGTTCTTCTGTGAATCCCATGCAATATTAAAATCAGGTGCATCGGTGGTTAACGCTGATTCAGTACGATTTGCCAGTACTACGCCAGTTACGGAAGGTAAAGCAAAGTTATAAGTCGGTACTATTCCGTTAAGGGTTACACGCTGCGATACCAAACCAAGATTGTTATACGCCTCTACCCCAAAGTCATAGCTTGCAGTGTCAGACAATCCAAACAGTTCATAAGTGGTTTTCTGTACGCCCGTTTGCCCCGCATATGTCCATGTACTGGTACTGTGAAGTTTGTAGTAAACATAATAGCCCCGTAGGTACGGATCTTCTGAAGCCGTCCAGGTCAAATCAATGATAGAACCGCTGGTAGTGTTGCCCTTGCGTACTGCCTGTAGATTCGTTGGAGCCTTCACAGTAAGTTCAGGGAAGTTAATCACACCACCCGGCGACCATACGCCCGGATCTACACCGTCATACATCTGGTCAGGGGCTTCCACGCAGGTTAGCGTTACATAGCCTACGTTCTCTTGATCGGTGGCAATGTCCTTGTTCAGTACTTTAAACTTACCGGAGATATTCAATTCGGCATTACTGACATTGATAGCATCCCAAACCTTGAGATCCCATCCTTCGGACGTGGTAAAGCTGATAGTACGTAAAGCATACTTTGCCTTGAGTACATCAATGTTTGCCATCTTAGCGATGACATCAGGATCATATGACCAACTGTAATCACGACTAAGTGCGATTACCTGCCCAAATTGCCGAACAGCTTCATCAACGGTGATATCTGAAGGTATACGTACTACATCCGTGGTGTACATTGATTCAGGGTTAGTGAATTTGCAATCAACCACATTGAAGTAGTCAGTACCGCCACTGGTTGAAATCTGTACCGCACCAACCATATTAGATTCATTAAATGACGCGACTGAAAC
>OGUQ01002012.1_pt1 | contig 15059 bp, 9 predicted proteins | sample 1574701 | NCBI WGS metagenome assembly OGUQ01 (sample SAMEA2582087, study PRJEB24529) | metagenome | biome: Human gut stool | place: China | collected 2011 | reverse complement strand
GTAAAACAATACTTGAATTTGAAGGCTGTACTGTAGATAAAGATTGGGAAGTTCCTCGACTTGTAGACGAAACTTTCAAGCATTTCAATATTATGCCAAAAAATATCCCTGATGATGTTAAAGGAGCCAAGTCTATAAAGGCTATTCTCGGTAATCTAAAAGCTATTGCACAAGGCGTTGCAGAATTGAGAAATCTGTATGGAAGTGGGCATGGTAAGTCCAGCTCATATAAAGGACTCGAATCTCGTCATGCAAGTTTAGCTATAGGAAGTAGTACTACTCTTGTACGATTTTTGTGGGATTCATATGAACGAAGTCATGGGGTAAACAAATAATATATAAGCAATTAAAGATAGAGTTGATATGTTTAATCTCCCAGAAACGACATTGGTAAGAAGGCCTGTTCCTAAAACTGCCTTCTATCGTCATTTGGATATCAACGCCAAAATGAAGGCTCATTTTGTGGATGACATCGAAAGGATTGTCTGGTTAGCAAAACTGGCTCCTTCAACGCTGAATATCGAAGATGGAAAGTCGGTGCATGAAATTGCAGTCTTTCACGTTATGTTGAAACGAGAGGATGTGCCCGACGATGTGTTCTTACTTATCGACCGACAGATGCCGCGTCACGTATTATTTGTGTTGCAGTTTGAGGAGCAATACCGTTTGTTGCTGAACTATAAGGAATGGATAGATGAAACGAAAGGTACGTTTCATATCATTCGCTCGTTCCGCACGGAGTGGATGAACGATGATGCTTTGGCACTAAAGATTGAAGGTTCTTCGCTCGACAAAGTATATGAATCGTTTGCCGGACAGATCTCCGGATTTGGAACTCATTCGGCGGACGACACAAAGCGTATCATTGAGTTACAAGAAACATTGAAACAAAAGCAACAAACCATTGAAGCGTTACAAAAGAAAGTACGGGCAGAAAAGCAGTTCAACCGACAAATGCAACTCAATGCAGAGGCGCGTGCTTTGAAAAGTGAAGTTGCCGCATTGCAAGGCAAAATAGATAAACTTAGAAAATAATAAAAGGAATACAATATATGGAAATAAAGAAACTTGACCATCTCAACTTCAATTCGGTGGATGGTGCAGAACTTAATATGGATGCGCTCTACCGGATAGCCCCTTCGGTTTTTACCGAGGCACTCGACCCCAAGACCGGCAAAACAGCCCGAAAGGTTGACTTTGAGGCGTTGCGCCAACTGCTTGGCGACAATGCTACCGATGGTGATGGCGAATGCTATCAGTTTACGTGGGTGGGAAAGAATGCAGCAAAGGCAGAAGCGGCACGCTCCATCAACAAGACGCTGCGCCCTGTGCCCAAGGATTCGGTGGACTGGGACAATACGAAGAACCTCTATATCGAAGGGGATAACCTCGAGGTGCTGAAACTCCTCCAGCGTTCCTACCTCGGCAAGGTGAAGATGATTTATATCGATCCACCCTACAATACAGGCAACGACTTTGTCTATGACGACGACTTTGCCCGTACCGCTGCCGAAGAGGATTTGGAAGCAGGAAACATCGACGAACTTGGTAACCGCTATCGCAAGAATACCGATAGCAATGGTAAATTTCATTCCGATTGGTGCTCAATGATTTATCCGAGGTTGATGGTGGCTCGTTCTCTGCTCACAGAGGATGGGGTTATCTTTATTTCGATTGATGATAATGAGGTTGAGAATCTTAAGAAGATATGTAATGAATTGCTTGGGGAAATTAACTTTCAAGGGCATATCCATTGGAGAAGAAGACACAACCAACCTAATGACAAGACTAAAATGATAGGTCTTGTAGCTGAACATATTCTTGCTTATTCAAAGAATAGCGAATACTTAAAAACTGTTGGTGTTGGAAAAGTAGAACTTACTGCCAACTTTACAAATCCGGATAATGACCCAAGGGGGGCATGGGCTTCTAAACCATGGAAAGTGGGTTCTGATCAAACAGGAAGTAGATACGTTATTACAGGACCAAATGGTGCAGTTTATGATGAAGAATGGATGGGGGAAGAAGATACGTTTAAAGAGCTTCTTGCGGATAATAGAATCGTTTTCACGAAAGACGGTGAAGGTCTTCCCCGAAAAAAATACTTCAAGTCTGAGAGGCAAGAAGAGGGACAATGTGCCACTAATTGGTGGAACCATGAACTATTTGGACATAATCAAGGTGCAAATGATTGTTTAACAGATTTATTTGGTTTGAAGAATATATTTAGTAATCCCAAGCCGATTGAACTAATGAAAGGCTTATTGCAAATAGGAAATGTTAAAAACAATGATATTGTTCTTGATTTCTTTTCGGGTTCAGCCTCCCTTGCTCACGCTGTGATGAGAATGAATAATGAAGACCAAATGAACATTAGATATATAATGATTCAGTTGGCGGAAAACCTTGATGAATCTCAAAAAACAGCCGATAGTAAAACAAAAAAGAAGATAGAACAAGCCATTGCTTTCTTGGATTCGATAGGCAAACCACATACCATCCCCGAAATCGGTCAAGAACGCATTCGCCGTGCCGGAAAGAAGATAAAGGAAGAATCCCCTTTGACCACACAAGACCTTGACACCGGTTTCCGTGTATTCCGTTTGGACGAAAGCAATTACGAAGAGGTGTCCATCTCACCCAAGGATTACGACCAAGAACAGCTCCAGCTTTTTGCTGATAACATCAAGCAAGACCGCACCGACTTGGACTTACTCTTTGGTGCCATGCTTGCTTGGGGCGTAACGCTTGACCTGCCCATGTCTAAGGAGACGGTGGACGGCTGCACCATCTATACCGTGAACAATGGCGATTTAGTGGCGTGCTTCTCCGAAGGCATTACTGACAAAGTAGTGGCAGCGATGGCTGACAAAACACCGCTGCGTGTGCTCTTCCGCGACTCCTGCTTTGCCCAAGATTCCCAAAAGATAAACATCTACGAGCAGTTCAAGCAACTGATGGACTGGGCCGACGATGAAGCCTTCAAAAATATCAAGGTAATTTAAATCCGCTATTATGGAAGAGAACAACAAAATACTCATCTATACGGATAGCGAAGGCTTAACCAAGATAGATGTAAAATTAGAAGACGAGACCTTATGGCTTACACAAGCGCAAATGTGCGAGTTGTACCAAACCAGTAAGTCGAACGTAAGCGAGCATATCAAGCACATATTTGAAGAGGGTGAATTACAGGAAGATTCAGTTGTTCGGAAATTCCGAACAACTGCCTCCGACGGTAAATCATATATGACTGCATACTACAATCTGGATATGATTATCGCCCTTGGTTATCGCATACGTTCTATCATAGCCACCCGTTTCCGTCAATGGGCCACACAGCGGTTGAAAGAATATATGATTAAAGGTTTCGTTCTTGACGATGAACGACTGAAACAACTTGGAGGCGGTGGCTATTGGAAAGAACTGTTGGAACGCATCCGGGACATCCGTGCCACAGAAAAAGTACTCTATCGACAGGTGTTGGAAATATATGCCACAAGTATCGACTATGACCCAAGAGCCACTGTTTCGCAAGAGTTTTTCAAGAAAGTGCAGAATAAGATACACTATGCCATACACGGCCATACGGCAGCCGAACTGATTGTGGAACGTGCCGATGCCGAAAAGGATTTTATGGGATTGCTTACATTCAAAGGGAATCAGCCTACTCTGTCAGAAGCTCGCACAGCCAAGAATTATTTGGATGAGAAGGAACTTCGTGCCATGGGGCAGTTGGTGTCCGGATATTTAGACTTTGCAGAGCGTCAGGCAGAACGTGAGCAACCCATGACGATGAACGATTGGGCAAATTATCTGGATAGGATTCTTACCATGTCGGGAGAACAACTGTTATTGGATTCCGGTAAGGTGTCGCACACGGAGGCAATGGAACATGCCACGAATGAATACCGGAAATACAAACAGCGTACCATCAGCGATGTGGAGCAGGATTATCTGGATTCCATCAAACGGATTGGTAACATAGGTAAGGAAGGAGGACGCAATGAAAATTAAATACAAACACCAACGCTTTCAGGCAGAAGCCACACGTTGCGTGACGGATGTTTTTCAAGGACAACCCAAGAGCGACGGACTGAGCAACTTCTTGATAGACCAAGGCAAAGACCGCATTGACTTTAAGGTGGAAGGATTCGGCAACGCCCCTATTGTGCTTGACCGTGAGAGCCTTTGCGAGAACATACGCACCATACAAATGGCACAAGGCTTGAAGCCAATCGAGCATATCCAAGGCGAAGGGATGACCCTTACCGTGGAAATGGAAACCGGTACAGGTAAGACATATACCTATATCAAGACGATGTATGAACTGAACCAACGCTACGGCTGGAGCAAGTTCATCATTGTGGTACCAAGCATTGCCATCCGCGAGGGTGTGTTCAAGAGCTTTGAAAGCATGGCTGAACACTTTGCCGGAGAGTATGGCAAACGAATGCAATACTTCATCTATAACTCCAAGCAACTCTCCAAGATTGACGGCTTTGCCCAAGACAACGGTATTCACGTGATGGTCATCAACACGCAAGCATTCAATGCCTCGATGAACGAAGAGAAGAACAAGGAAGGACGAAGCGGAGACGCTGCCGCTCGTATCATCTTTTCCCGACGTGACGAGTTTGGCTCACGTCGTCCCATCGACATCCTTGCCAAGACCAATCCCATCATGATAATTGATGAGCCACAAAGCGTGTTGGGTACGGATAGAGGAAATGCTACCCGAAAAGGTATTCAGCTGTTCAACCCATTATTCAAGATTTTGTATAGTGCCACTCACCGCAAGGACGACATCTATAATATGGTATTCCGTTTGGATGCCATTGATGCCTACAACAAGCGATTGGTGAAGAAAGTGGAAGTGAGAAGTGTGCGTCAGGAGGGTTCTACAGCTACAAACGGTTATGTCTATTTAGACAAAATCATAATCAGTCAAGGCAATCCGCAAGCACGTATCGGCTTCGATATGAAAACCAACAGCGGTACTCGTCAGGTGATTCGCGTGGTGAACGAAGGCTTCAACTTAAAAGAACAAAGTGGAGGTCTGCACGAATACGAAGATAACTACATAATAGAACGCATTGATGGACTGAACGGCACCATCCATTTCTTGAATGGAGTTACACTACAAGAGAATGAATCTGTAGGTAAAGTTAATGAAGAGCTGTTGCGCCGTATGCAGATACGCGAAACCATCAAGACGCATCTGGAACGTGAACGCCAATTGTTCTCTAAACATATTAAGGTACTATCCCTATTCTTTATCGATCATGTAGATAATTATCGCATCTACAATAAAGAGGGCGTGAAAAAAGGAAAGTTTGCCGAGATATTTGAAGAAGAATACCTGCAAGCATTGCAAGAGATGATGCCTACATTCAACGATGGCGAATATATGCGTTTCTTGTCTGATCCAAAGAATGCGTGCGACAACATTCACGATGGCTATTTTTCTATAGATAAGAAAGGCACTGTAGTGGAGTCGAAAAACAAGGAAGGTGAAAACGAAGAGCGTGGTTTCAATCTGATTATGAAAGATAAGGAGCGCTTGCTGAGCCAAGAGTGCCCGGTGCGTTTCATCTTCTCTCACTCTGCTTTGAAGGAGGGGTGGGACAATCCCAACGTGTTCCAGATTTGTACGCTGAAAGATACTGCCAACGAGATAAAGAAACGTCAGGAAGTGGGACGCGGTATGCGCCTTTGTGTCAATGCTAAAGGAGAACGACAAGATGCCGATGTACTGGGTGATGCCGTATTCAATACCAACATTCTAACTGTAATAGCCAGCGAAAGCTATGACGAATTTGCCAAGAAATTGCAAACCGAAATAGCCGAGGCTTGCGATACTCGTCCTGTAATTGTAACAGCCAATCTGTTTACCGATGCAATGGCGCAAACAGAAAATGGCACTACAATGAAGATTAACACCCAACAAGCGGTAGATATTCACGAAGAGCTGATTGCCCAAGGATATATCAAAAAGGGCAAACTTACCCAGAAGTACTTCGACGAGAAGAAGAATGGAACGCTTGACTTCGGAGAGGTTAGCGAATTTAAATCTTTCATTGTCAAGCAACTCGATAAGGTATTCGACCCGGATAGCGTGAAACCTACCAACGGAAGGGATAAGAAAGAGGCAAAGTTCAATGCCGACAACTTCCACAAGAAGGAGTGGCAGGAACTTTGGAAACGCATCAATGTACGTACTTATTATAATGTGAACTTCGATACCTCGAAGCTGATAAAGAACGCTATCGACGAGCTTGACAAGCATCTGAACGTAACGGAAATCCGCATCGTGGTGGAAAGCGGAGGTATGGAGGATATTCGCGACCGTGAGGAATTGGAAGCCGGCACAGCCATGTCGGCAGCCAAAGTAAGAACCATTCATGTGAAGGAGGCTGTGGGAAGTGGTGTAACCTACGACCTCGTAGGCGAATTGGTACAAGCTACCGGTCTGACTCGAAGAACCATTGTAGCCATCTTGCAAGGCATCAAACCCTCCACATTCCATCAGTTCAAGCTCAACCCCGAAGAGTTTATCATCAAGTCCGGGCGCATCATCAACGATTGTAAGGCCATCTCTTTGATACAGCACATCCGCTATGAGAAGCGCAACAAAACCTTTGACTGCGACATCTTTGAAGAGGCGACACTGCGTGGCACATTGGGCAAGGACGCTATTGAAAGCGAAAAATCGTTGTACGATTTAGTGGTTTTAGACAGCCAAGGCATCGAGCGTTCCTTTGCCGAATCATTGGAAAAGGAAGACGATGTAGTGGTTTATACCAAACTGCCCGGAGGATTCTACATCAGCACCCCTATGGGCAAATACAACCCCGACTGGGCAGTTGCATTCCGTGAAGGTAGCGTGAAACACGTTTACTTTGTGGCAGAGACTAAAGGCAACGACATCGAAGCATCCCAGCTGCGAAAAGCCGAAGATGCCAAGATAGAGTGTGCCCGTCGTCACTTTGCAGCCATCAGTACAGGCGAAGTGGTATATAGCGTGGTGAAAACATATCAGGATTTGTATAATGCGGTAACGAAATAACACAATCATCCATGTAGAGGAGCTACTCTCTACATGGTATTTAATTCTTTGAATAGGAACATGATTACAGAGCATCCTTCGTATTTAAGAACGACACCTGTTGGTGAAGACCTATTTATAGGTAAATCTCATGAAGCAATATCTAAAAGAATTGCTCAACAGATTAAAAATGGTAACCATTGCCAAATGATTGGAATTGATGGTGGATGGGGATCAGGTAAATCAAATTTAGTAAAGCTCATTTCTAATGAACTCAATGCAGGGATAAGTGATAAAAAGAAACAAATGTTTCCATTTATCACCTATGATGCTTGGGGGCACAGTTCCGATTTACAACGTCGTACCATATTAGAGGAAATAACAAAATCTCTGATTAATGACTATGAATGTCTTGATAACTCTTGGCAACTAAAACTTAACGAACTTCTTTCCAAAAAGAAAAGCACTCATAACAAAAAAGTTCCTAGACTTAGCACAACTATTAAAGTCGGCATGTTATTAGTGGCATTAACCCCACTAATCAATTGGCTTGTTTCTTTAGTTCCAGACAAATGTGTTTGGGGAAAGATTCTTACGTCTATGATACCTTACATTGTTGGTATCGTTTATGTTGTTTATAAAAAGCATTGCGATGATAAAAAATATGGAATAACTGGAACCGCATCATTCTCGTCTTACTTTGAGGAATTATTTCTTGTGTACAAGGGTAAAATTTCTGAAGAATCAACTTATGAAGTGATTTCTGAAAAAGAACCTTCATCTTCACGATTTAAGGAATGGATGCATCAGTTAGATGGGAGTATCAGGGATAGCAAAAAAGTAATCCTTGTTTTTGACAACATGGATAGGCTTCCTATTGCTAAAGTACAAGAGTTTTGGGCTGCTATACACTCTTTTTTTGCAGAAGAGTCTTTTGATAATCTTGTTATAATTGTTCCATTTGACCGCTCACATATCATAAATGCCTTCAAATCGGAAGATAATACCGATAATAGCCATTGTTACGGCAATGACTTTATTAACAAGACATTTAGTGTGGTACATCGTGTAGCTCCTCCCATCATGTCTGATTGGAAAGCATTTTTCTATCAAAAATGGAAAGAGGCCTTTGGTAAAGAAGCTTCTCCAGATAAGGAGGTTACGCAAATATATGATGCTATGACCCCAGAAATTACACCTCGCAACATCATTGCTTTTATAAACGAACTAATTACATTGAAGTTTAACTCTGATTTATCTATTCCTGATAGATACTTAGCATTATACATTTTTGGCAAGGATGAAATTTCAGCTAAACCGTCAATAGAACTTTTGTCTCCTTCATTTTTAGGGAATTTGTCTTGCCTTTATAGTAATGATACCGATATGCCTAAATTTATGTCGGCTATACATTATCAGCTACCTGTAGAGAAATCAATGGATATTGTTTTTACTCGGCAGATGAAAACAGCTCTCGATAATAATGAAGTAGAGACAATTAACCAATTAGCCAAAGATAACTCTACCTTTAAGAGTATTGCAGAAATAGCTATTCTAGATGTCACTAACATTGAGAATGCGACAATAGCACTCGAAAAGGCTGATTTATCTAATATTGAGAAAGGCGTTCTCGATTATATTTGGCAATGTCTATACCATCGTATTCACTCATTAAAAGCAGACTTCACACGTTACAAACCTTTCCACTCAATCTTACTTTCTCATATATCACAAACAGGTAGGAAAAACTATATTTCTATGCTGATTAAACAATACCAAAGCATAAAGGAAGATAGTTTTGATTGCCAGACTTATATACAAGGCATTGATGCCTTGCGGAAAGTAGACTCATTTCATTTAGATTGTGTCCTTGAATGTTTATGGCAAATATCACCTGCATTGTTCGTGAAACTTACTCAAATCACGAAAGATTCATACAATGACTATGGATATTATTGTCCTGAAGAAGATTTAGACGAATACCTTTCTGATTTAAGCATTTCGGATTGGAAATCCATATTTATCAATAAGACATTAGCTGATGAATATAAATTGAATCGCTTTGAGAAAAAACTGCTCGAAAATCTAAAATCCTCTGGGAATAACGTAGATGATGTTAGAGTATGTATTGAACGCCTGAAAGAGATTCGATCCTATATAGATAATGCAGATTCTATAATGGCCGACTCGGCTATCTATAATATATTGGGTAGCATCGATAGTAAGAATCCAATATTCTATGATTTAATATGCATTGGTATGTCCAAATGCGGTTCGTACCAGTATAGAGGATACAGCCCATATTCTACAATGCTATCTTCACCCTCTGACCAAGATATTATTTCTATCTCAAACACCATTAAATGGTATATCAATTATGGTGATCTATTAGTAAGTTATAGTTCATATGATAGTAAACTAACAAATAGTGTTGTAAGACATTTGACCAATAGCTATAATGCTCATAGTAGAGCATCAATCACAAATTGCTTGAAAAATTATACATCTATAAAAGCTCATTATTCACTTGAAGCCAAGGCTTTGTTGACTAAACTTGCTGGATGGTCTACTCACTATAAAGGTGAAGATGTTTTCTCTCCTGAACTAATAAAAGACTGCCTTAATGTAAAAAATGATTTATCAGTTGCAGTATTAAATGCTCTAAATTCAACCTTGCAAAGCAAATCGCAAGAGGTTTGGTGTGATGACTTGAAAAACTCGCACACTTTAGCCGATTATTATGTCATGTATCATCCAGAAATTAATCAAAACTTGTTTGATGCGATAAAAGAGCAGATAAATAGTTGTGTAACTAATAATACTGCCATTGCAAACCAAGACATTGTTGGTAAGTTATTGTCTATATGTAACGTACAAGGCTGTGACGTGAAAAATTTCTTTATAGATACCCTAAATAAATTCAACACAAATCAGTCAACCAAAGGAAAGGTAATTGCATTAGCCCCTTGGATTTTCCAATATGTAGGGAATGACTTGGAGACTTATCAGGATTACTTGTTTAAGTTTTTAGTTACAGAGGTGTTAGAAGATGATGCAATAATTAGTATCCTTAATAAAAACAGACAGATGCTTTCATTCAAAAAAACTGATGATTTTAAGAGGAAAATCAAGCAGTTAGCTGAAGCTAATGGTAACGAATCTTCAGAAATTTGGATGCTGGCAAAATATTGGAAACTTGTAAAAGATAAGAAATAAAAATTTGGCACTTTTGCTATGGATTCGCAGTTATACATGATAGTAGATTTAGAGAGATGTGGCGATAAGTGTATGTTTATCACCGAGCAAGTTTCCTCTATCAGCGAGAACAAGAACGGTCTTTGGGCTGTTCGGTTCTCGTCATCTACTCGTGTGTTCAATTACAACAAAGCCCGTCTGTTATATTTTACCGATCCAGAGACCATAGATTTCAGCGAAAAAGGATTGTATATCAAGAATAAGCACATCAACAATGTGGCAGAAGTATTGCGGTTTTCTGACACTCGTCATACATTCTATCGAGTGACCTATCCCAATGGTTACTATGAGAACTTTGAGGGAAATGATGTCTATATCACTCGTACTCCCATTGACAAAAATGGTGGATCTACTTGGGAATATCTTCGTAAATTGGCTGCTGAAACAGGTCTGATGACAGAGGATGAAGATAATATCTTATCCAAGCAGTATGAATTGGTAGATACAATGCGCGACAATGTTCCTTTGGCTCAATATCTTGGTGACAAGTCAAAATTAGCAACATATCGCTTGCCAAAGCAGGTTTATTATCCTTTCGGATGCAATGCCAGCCAAAAGTCTGCGGTGGAGAAGGCATTGACGCATCAAGTAAGCATCATACAAGGACCTCCGGGAACAGGTAAAACGCAAACGATTCTCAACATCATAGCCAATTTGCTTGTGCTAGGAAAAACAGTGCTTGTTGTGTCTAACAACAATTCTGCCGTAGAGAATGTAGCAGAAAAATTGGAGAGCGAAGGACTTGGTTTTATAGTAGCCAAACTCGGTCGTACGAAAAATAAAGAGGTGTTTATTGCCAATCAAGTAGGTTATCCTGATATGACAGATTGGAATATTGAGGACAAATCAACAATATATCAGTTGGCGAATGATTCTCTCCAAAGCGTTTCTAAAGGATTTGACGGACAGTTACGTCAAGCTCAACTAAAGACGGAATATGATGCGTTGCTGAAAGAGAGCAAATATAATGCGCTATTAGGAACAAACAATACTGATAACAAATGGCTTCATGGTAAACCTTCTTCCAAACTGATGACTCTACTCAATCTTTACCGAATGATGGTAGAGAAAGAGCATAAGCCTGGTTTCTGGTTCCGTCTGAAGTGGTCATTTGCGATGGGAATGAAGACATTCTTGTTCCTTAACGGTAAAGTTACAGAAGTGATAGCAGGATTGGAAGAAGCCTACTATTTTTCTCATAAGGCTGAAATCGAGCAAGAATTGAGTACCATCGCCCATACGCTTAAATCCATTGATATTAACCGGTCTGTAAAAGATCTGCGTTCCTCTTCCTTGCAAATGTTGAAGGATAAGATTGCCAAACGATATGGAACCGGCAAAAGAAAAAGATTCTCTCTTAGAGACATAAAACCAAGAACCGAGGAGTTCTTGAAAGAATATCCTATCATACTCAGTACTACCTATTCCGCCAAGAGCTGCATCAGCAAGGATATGGTATTCGATTATGTAATCATGGATGAAACGTCGCAAGTGGACATTAAGACCGGAGCATTGGCACTCTCGTGTGCGATGAATGCCGTGATTGTTGGTGACGACAAGCAGTTACCTAATGTAGTGAACCGTGAAGAAGCACTTGCATTAAATGCCATTCAGACAACCTATAGTGTAGATGACAGATACAACGCCGTGACACATAGCTTTCTGCAATCATGTGTGGAGGTATTCACGGAAGCTCCTGTCACGTTGTTGCGTGAGCACTATCGTTGCCATCCCAAGATTATCGAATTCTGCAATCAACGCTTTTATAACGGTGAACTGGTGGCTATGACCAACGATAACGGTGAAGAGAATGTGTTGCAAGTAGTCCGTACAGCTAAAGGCAATCATGCGAGAGAGCATTTCAATCAGCGAGAGATTGATGTCATCACACAGGAAGTAATGCCAAAATATAAGGATATGGATAGCGTGGGCATCATTACTCCCTATCGAAACCAAGCGGAAGAAACAAACAAGGCATTAGGACGTACTATTGCAAGTACGGTACATAAATATCAAGGTCGAGAATGCGATACCATCATCATAAGTACAGTAGACAACGAGCCAACGGAGTTTTCTGACGATGCCAACTTGCTCAATGTTGCCATATCACGCGCCAAGGCTCATTTGTGCATCGTGACCAATGGCAATGAACTGCCTAAAGAGTCGAATCTTGCCCAACTGATAACCTATATACAATATAACAATTTTGAGGTCAAAGAAAGCAAGCTCCACTCTGTGTTTGATTTGCTTTATAAGCAATACACCGCAGAGCGTTTGGCGCATGAAGCCACCCATCCTTCGGTATCGAACCATCTATCTGAAAACCTCGTTTATGAGGTTCTGGTAAAAGCTATTGCAGATTTGAATTTGATTAATGCGGAAGTATTATGTCATTATCCACTCTCTCGACTAATTGGCGATTGGAGTTTGCTTAGTGAAGAAGAAAAGGCTTTCGCAGAAAGTCCGTTTTCTCATGTGGATTTCCTTATCTACAATTCGCTCACCAAACAACCACTCCAAACGATTGAAGTTGATGGTTGGAATTTTCACCAGAAAAGCGATGTACAGCAATCACGGGATTCCCTCAAAGACCGATTGCTCAGAAAGTTTGGTCTTTGTCCGCATCGTATTTCCACTACAGAAACGGTGAATGTGGAAACGATAAAGAAAATCATTTTAATCAGTAGTTAAAAATCAAAGTTATGAGCAGATTAAGCAAACTATATCAGACAATGGAAAACCTAAAGGAATTAGGTTTGTCTATTAATGAAGATCTTATTCAAGAGGCAAATGAGTTAGAAGAAGAAATTATCAAGAAAGAGATTCTTCCGGTGTTGAGCAAAACAATAGAGCCGGCTTTGCAACCTGTAAAGCGTGAACTTGTTTTAGTTGTGGATTATGTGCCGGAACAGCCCTTGAGCGTTCATCTTAGCCGTAAGCGTAACTTTGCAGCGGAGTTGACGGATGCCAAGGAGATGGTGCTCGATCCGGAGGTAACACATCGGAATAATGGTTCTCGTCTGGATGAAAAGATAGAAAGAGGTCCGACAAGAGATATGACGGTTGTTTTTCCTGACGGAACTATAATAGCGGAGAAAACTGCTGTTGAAACACTTATAAATGTTGTCAAAAAAATAGGAGTGGCTGAGGTTCGCAAGGTGGTGGAAGAGTATAATCTCAAATTCTGCAAAGTACCCGTAATTTCAAACCGAAGGGATGCAAAGTACGGTAAAAGTCAGAAAGAATTGGGTGGAGGATGGTTATTGATTACCCATAGCAACAATCGTATGAAAAAGGCTTTTATCGAGAATGTTTCTGAAGTTTTACATCTCGGAATAAAGGTCACCTTAAAAGAATAAGAGAGCTATGGCAAAAAATATAGAAATACGAAATAGTACAGCAGAGTTCCTGATTTTTCAAATTGAGGGAAAAGAAAATGGAGTGCAGGTAATGTATCAAAATGAAACTATCTGGTGTACACAGAAAGCTATGGCGCAATTATTTGACTGCTCCACAGATAATGTCGGACTTCACTTGAAAAATATATATGAAAGTGGAGAGTTGGTACAAGTGGTAACAACCGAGTATTTCTCGGTTGTTCAAGTGGAAGGTGAACGTCAAGTAAATCGTAAGTTGAAATTCTATAATCTTGATGCTATCATTAGTGTTGGCTATCGGGTTAATAGTACTCGTGCCACACAGTTCCGGCAATGGTGTACATATGTGCTTCGCCAGTTTGCTATTCGTGGATATGTGATAGACAAGAAACGAATGGAGAATGGCTCGTTTATCGGAGAGGATTATTTTGAACATTTGCTTGCCGAAATTAGGGAGATAAGGTTGAGTGAACGACGCTTTTATCAGAAACTCACTGATATATATGCCACCAGTATTGATTATAATGTCAATGCACCAACTACGCGTGCATTTTTCAAAAAGGTTCAGAACAAGATGCATTATGCGGTGCACGGTCATACGGCTGCCGAGCTGATTGTTGATAGAGCCAATGCGGAACGAGAACACATGGGACTGACTACATGGGAGAAAGGTCCGCAGGGGAAGATAGTAAAAACGGATGTGTCCATTGCCAAAAACTATTTGCGAGAAAACGAATTGGAAGCAATGGGCAGGATTGTGAATGCGTTTCTTGATATAGCGGAAAATATGGCTAAACGTCACATTCCAATGACAATGGAAGATTGGGCAAAGCGTATTGACAAATTCATTGATGTGGCAGACCTCCCGATATTACAAGATAACGGAAACGTGTCAGCCGAATTTGCCAAAGAGTTCTCAGAAACAGAGTTTGAAAAGTACAGGGTTATTCAAGACCAACTGTTTCAATCCGACTTTGACCGATTCAGCGATGGTAATTCTCCCCCTTTGGATATTGATTGAATGATATAGAGTAAAAAGCAACGAGTTTCAATCCTGATTTTCAGGTTTAAAACTCGCCGCTTTGTAGTAATCTGCTATTTGGGCTTGTTCAATACTTTCGAAAGAAGTATCATTATGGTAATTCCAGCCGTAGCAATCAGAATAGTCCATAAAGCAGCCTTCCAAATCAATGCCGAGTGTAAAATCTCGACATTTGCTATTATGATGCTGGCGAAAAAAGAAGAGAAGGCAACCAGTATTATAATTGTGATGTAGAATGCGGTAGCCGGGATATGGATGGCATTGTCGGCTTTCTTCATTCTCCGCTCGGCTTCCTTGCATTTGCTCTCAATCTGACCAAGAAAATTGCAGAGAAGTG
>OGUQ01002006.1_pt1 | contig 15092 bp, 12 predicted proteins | sample 1574701 | NCBI WGS metagenome assembly OGUQ01 (sample SAMEA2582087, study PRJEB24529) | metagenome | biome: Human gut stool | place: China | collected 2011 | reverse complement strand
CTTCCAGTACACTAACGAAGGCAAGTGGGTTAATGATAACTGCTACAAATACGGCTTCTGTATCCGCTTCCCTAAAGGCAAAGATTCTGCTACCGGATATCAGTATGAATCATGGCATCTTCGTTATGTAGGTGTTGACCTTGCAACTAAGTTATATAACAATGGTGACTGGTTATCGCTTGAAGAGTACTTTGGAATTACTTCACAGTATCCGAATTAAAAACATAAGGCGCGGAAAAATCCGCGCCTCAATTGTTATAATTGTTTTACAAATCTTCTTACCATTACCAGACATATCAGAATCTCTAACGGCATCAACACTATAAACCACATCGATTGCTTGATACATTCATACATGCATATCATTACAATTTTTTCTCTTTCTGCTCCAGTATTGATAAGAAGTTTAATCCTTTCTGTATACCTTTCCAGCCTTCCCTTCAGAATAATTGTACTTACTATGAGATATATTACAATTGCAGCAATTCCTGTAATTCCATATGTCATCAATGCTTCTATTGTCTTCTGTCTCATCTGGTTCTTTTCATCTGAATATGATGTATACGCAAATCCGGCTGAACCAAGATATGAAGAAACAACATTATCTGTTGCCATTACAGACGAGCCAAGATTATATTTTATATTAATCCGGTTAGGACTCATCTTTAATTTCATATAATCAGGCAGCTCATCAATGAACAGATATTTTTTAATAAGTTCATTCTGGCTGTCCAATGCATTCTGCAAAAGCTGTGTTGAACCAATTACTGTATACTGGCCAAATTCAGGTATTATGTATTTGAATTTTTCTTTTATTTCATCAGTTACCTTTACTACTTTAACCACTTTAGTGCTGGCTGCTGGTACAAGATATGTGTAAAATCCATACTGACTATACCACCACTCCTGTGAAATAATTGATCTCCAGACACCACTGTAATACTCATCTGAACCTGAAGCATCGAGCAATTGTTCTTTACTTATATTCCCAGCTTTATACTGATTATATGTATTTATAATATAGGCATTATCATGTGTCTCGGCATATACATCTAAAATTTCTGTTATCTGCTGGTCAGTTATATTTTTACATATATAATCTTTTATTGCTTGTGTATCTGTCTGACCCTCATATCCATCAATTGTCTCCTCAAGCAATTTATTGTAAGCATTGATATATTCGTCGCCTGATTCATAACTGTCATTTCTTTCTAAAACTATTTCATAATTATGAAGTTTAAGAGTAACACCATCCTTCATGCTGTCATCATATATCCCGGAATTATTTACATCCAGAAATACAACAACCTCTGAACCTTCTTTGAATCCGTCATAATCCAGATTTCCCCCAGCATAATCATTAAGAGAATTATATATATCCTCCTCTGGTTCCACATATCCGGCAGCAAAAATATATTTTTTATCTGCAACACCTGACTTTAATGATCTTACCAATGATACACCATTTCCAACATTATCAGTATTGATACCTGTCCATGTAAATGTTCTTGCGTTTTCATAATATCCCATGGTTATATCATCTACGCCATCTATATTTTTAAGATAATTCAAAACATCATCACTTATATTCCTGTACATACAGCTGTCGCCAAATTTAACATCATTAAAATAATATTCTGATATGGAATGATTCTGAAATGGAGAATACTCCCATGTATCAGGTATTTTTTTCTCTATCTGCTCTGCAGTATACACATTTCCTTTTTTCACAAGACTGGCTGTGTAATCATAATAAACTGTATATGAACGGGGAGTCTCTTTTACCGCATAGCCTACAATATCAGGTTTATCCGTTATCCTTAAGTACTCTCTGTATGCAATGATACAATTAATGGCACATACAACAGTAATAACAGCCATTGCCAGAGAAAACACTCTTATTACTATATTCTGGAAACAGCCATCAGACCACTTAAATCTTTTCGCAGTAGTTTTAACAAATGTTTTTTCTGTCATAACATTTTTAAAATTGTATGTCCGTTTTTTTCGGTTCAGGCTGCTTAATCTGTCCGTAATAATTTCCGACAGAAAACTGACTGCTACTGCAATTACAAGTGTCAGAATAATCCTTATCAGGGTATATTGTCCTATTGAGAAAAATGACACATTTTTAAAATATTTTATTAAAGCCTGTATGACATACCCTGTTCCAGATGCTATACCAAAACCTATGACTGCCGAAATTGAAAGTATAAATATGTTCTCTGTTAATGTAATAAGAACTATCTGTCCATTATCAGCCCCAAGGCATTTTTGAATAAATCGGACATTTTTTCTTGTCTTATTATACATTGTAATCTGATATGATATTATCGTTATTCCAACAAGCATAATAAATACATAAATATAATTATTAACTTTTGCATATCCCCACGGCTTATAATCATACACATTACTATTATATGTAAAATTAAACCTGAGCCCTGAATCTTCCCTTAAATTCCCAGCTATACTGCTATAATCCTGTTCATCTATGAAACTTTGTAATGAATATGCATATATGTATGTTTCGTCTGTCGCAATATTGTCTGCCTCATTTTCCGTAACAATAATTCCCGGAAGCTTTTTACCATCATTCCATACATTTGTATAGCTGTTCATTATTCCGCACAGTGTATATTCTTTATCATTGAGTGTTATAATATCTCCAATGTCTGTGCCCTGCCCAAGCCTGATAAGAGAGTTCCTGTCTATTGCTGCCTCATTGTCATTATCCGGCATCTTACCTTTCTCAAGTGCTATACTGCCCATGCTGATAAAGCCATCTGACATTGTACCAATCATAATATCTGATGAATTGGTTCTATCCTTTACGCTTGTTACAGTTTTTGCAGTGTACACATTTCCGGTATAAGGATGGTTTTTAATGCTTTCGTTTTCCTCCGGCTGTTTAGACCTGTACATTACAAACCAGTCTCCAAAATGCTTTTTATTATCAGCCTTCTGCCAGTTTGACATATTTTCCTGCAATAACAGTACCCCTGTAACAAATGTAAATGCGAGCACTACTAATACCATGGACCTTAAAATGTTTTTAAATCTCCTGCGAAGTCCCTTAAATGTCAATGCTATAATTTCGCTGTTCATACCCCCACACCCCCTGTCACATTTCCATCTGTGATTGTGAGTATGCGGTCTGCATATTCTGCCATCTGCCTGTCATGTGTAACCATAACAATAGTCTGCTGATACTTAGACGCTGCCAGAGTAAGCATTTGGGCAACTGTTTCTGCACTCGCCGCGTCAAGATTTCCGGTCGGCTCATCAGCGAATATAACTGACGGATGTGTAATCAGTGCCCTTGCGATTGCAACTCTCTGCTGTTCACCACCTGACATCTGTGCAGGAAATTTATCCTTACAGTAATCTATGCCAAGTGATTCCATTAATTCAGTGACTTCCTCCTCATCAGCTTCCTCACTGTCAAGAATTAACGGAAGTATTATATTTTCATATGCTGTATATTCAGGAATCAGCTTATAATCCTGATATATGAACCCAATATGCGTGCGTCTGAATTTTGCCAGTTCTGAATTCTTAAGATTATCAATCTCTTTTCCTTCTATGTACACCTTTCCCTCATCTGGCTTGTCTATAGTTCCAAGAATTCTTAACAGTGTTGACTTGCCTGAACCACTCTTTCCGACAATTGCAGTAAATTCGCCCTTTCTTACTTCAATATCACACTGGTTCAGTGCATTAATCTTTACCTGTCCTGCTGTGTAAGTTTTGGATATACCTTTTGCGCTTAATATTATGTCCATACGTCTCCCCCTCTCATCCCCGATTTCTATCTGGGATAATTATATCTTACAAAACTTACACCCAGCTTACATGGACTGATATTTCGTCTTTAATCTGTACATCGGAAGCGTCACAACAAACTCAGCTCCGCCATTCTTTTCACTGTTCCCTGCCTTTATGCTCCCATGATGTGCCTCAATAATAAGCTTTGACAGGTTAAGTCCGATACCTGCCTTAAAATCCGCCGCACTGCCATTAGTCTCAAATCTATTGAATATGCTGTTAAACTGCTCCGTACTTAATCCTTTGCCATTATCAGCAATCGTAACTACGCAGTCATCATTCTTTCTTGTTACATCAACATATACCTTAGTATTGTCATCTTCTAAATATTCTGCACAATTGTCGAGAAGATTAATGAAACACTCGACAATCCAGCCTTCATCTGCATACATACACAATTTTTCGTCACCATAATCTGTGGTAATTCTATTTCTGTCTACAACACTGCTGTTAATGCTTTCCTGAAGTATTGCCGCAACATCAACCTCATCACTTGTCATAACAACTTTTCCAGCCTCAAAGCGGCTTATGTCAAGCAGCTTCTTTATAAATGTTTTGATTCTGAACGCATTACCTGTGCAATCAGCTATTTCATTACGCTGCGAACTGTCATCACATTTTTCCTCGAGCATTTCCAGCTTCATAGTTATAATTGCCAGCGGCGTCTTAATCTGATGTGCTATATTTTCAATAAAATCCTGCATCTTCTGATGCTGCTCTTTATTATAAATGTGTTCGTTATCTAACTGCTTAGAAAGCCTCTCGTTATCTGCATATACATCGCGCACTTTCTTTACAAAGCCCTTATGTCCAAGTCTGTAACAGTTATATAATCCTGAACCGAGTGCAATTAAAAGAACCACTATTATTGCAATTAAAGCATACATTTCCCCATTAAGTCTGCTCATATACGAAAAGCCATGGCTGCCGTATCCGGCACTTTCCATGGCTGTCCTACCCGCTCTGATATTGTTATCTGTTATCCCTGATGAAAACATTTTTCGTACAAATGCTTCACCGTATGCATTATCCTGTAAATACAATGCACCTGCCAGTGCCTGTTCTTTAAGCCGGTAATAAGCTATAATTCCAGCTATAACAGCCACATTAATCAATCCATATATAATAACGAAAACAGTCTGCCTTTTCCTGAATGCAGACAGTTTCTTCTTAACCATATTATCCATAAATCCCCCTGAAAGTTATTAGTCAATCCACCTGTAGCCCACATTTCTGATAGTCTCTATGTATTGCTGATGTTTCTCTCCATATGTTCCAAGCTTTGCTTTTATTCTGCTCATTGCAACAGTAAGCGTGTTATATTCCACAAAATTACCGTGAATATCCCATATTTTCTCATATATAGCATCACGCCTTACAACCTTGCCTTTATTCTCTATAAGTATTCTTACAATATCGAATTCATTCGTCGATATATTTAGTCCATCACCCTGACGACTTATCTTATATCTGTCAAAATCAACAACAATATCACCCTTCTTATAGATATTTCCTGCATTGAACTTGCTTCTTCTTAAGTTGGCACTTATTCTTGAAAGCAGTTCCTTAGTATAAAACGGCTTTGTTATATAATCATCTGCGCCTATATCAAGCCCTGTAACTATCTCTTCCTCATTATCACATGAGGTTAAGAATATAACCGGCACTTCGCTTGATTTTCTTATCTTCCTGCATATATCAAATCCACTTCCATCAGGCAGCTTAACATCTAACAGAAACATATCAATCTGTGGATTGCCAATATATTTATCCGCTTCATCGCAGCTTCTGGCAGTAACTATCTCATACCCTTTCTCAGTCAGCAGCATTTTAAGGCTTTCACATAATTCCTTCTCATCTTCAACAACAGCTATCATAATTTCCGTTCCTTTTCACATATCCTGTCATACTGCTTATACATTTTCTGCACCTCGTTTTCAAGCAGATAGTAATGCTTGATGTATGGAACAAGAAGGATAAGTATTGCAATTGCAAGGACAAGCAGAGGCATGCTTAATGCAGAGTCTATCGCCCCTACTATCACATATGCGCACACTGTCAGCAGCTCCAATATTGCAAATGTTATGGTTACAATCAAATGCACAAGCCTTTCATGCTGAAAGAATGCCACCTGTGTAAGATGCTCCTGCTTGATGTATTTCCAGTCGCAGTCTTCTTCTGACTGTAACAATGAATCTATGTATTTTCTGTATGTTAAAATACGGTTTTTCATAACTATCACCTTCCCGATATCGCACTCTTAAACCATCTTCCCGTCTCAGACAAATCACCATCACTCCAGCCGCTCTTGGCACTGCAGCCAGATGATATAAGTGCTGATGTCTCTGCCTTATTGCTAAGACTCCATGCAATAAAACTCAGCTGATTGCTGTTCATGAAGTCAAGTCACTCGTTGGCAGATGCATAATCTATTCCACCATTGCCTGATGCGTCACATATACTACATTCGCTGATAAACACTGGAACTCCGGCATTAAGTGCTGTGCTTATCTTATTTCTTATATTTTCCTTATGTGTTCCTGCATAAAAATGTGCCACATACATAACATTTCCATCATCAAGCGTATTGCCAACAACGCTGTCAACATCCTGTGACCATGTGTTAGTTCCTACAAGTATAAGTGCATGGTCGTCGAATTGTCTTATTGTGCCTATTACAGTCTCTGCATATGGCTTAATGTCTGAATTCCAGTCAGCACCAACAGGTTCATTACATATTTCATATATTACATTATCATGACCTGAATACTTAGATGCCATTTCTGCAAAGAAATCACACGCCTCCTGAGTGTGTCTTGATGGTGCATAATTAAGCACATGCCAGTCTATAATTACATACATTCCAAGATCTGTTGCATAATTAACTCCATTATCAATTATCTGTTTTAATGCTGCTTTGTCTCCACCTGAAAGATATCCATTATATTCTTCAGGATACATAGCAATTCTCACTACATTTGCACCCCAGTCGTCCCTTAAGGTTGCAAATGCATCATAATTAACATAGTCTGGAAACCATGATATTCCGTGTGTACTTACCCCTCTTAGCTGGATAATGTTACCTGATTCGTCAGTTAATTTCGTGCCGGATACCTGAAGTCTTCCTGTAGGAACTGTTGTGACTATACCTGCATTGCTTCCCGTATCAGAGTTATTTCCTGAATCATTTCCAGAATCACTTCCACCAAGCTGTGCTGTATCATCTCCTGATGCTGTATTTTCCACCACTGTTGATTCTTCACTTGAATCTGCAATTTCTTCTCCCGCTTTATATGCCTTTCCATCATCAGCAAGCACTATCTCCATTCCCGATTCCAGCTTGAAATCAAGTGTATATTTCTTAAGCTCCTCCTTAGACGCGAAACTGATAATAAAGCCCACATTATTCATCTGCGCCTGACTCTCAATTATCTTATTATAATCAACCGGCACGACACTCCATTGTAAATCCGAAGTATCAACTGTACAATTCCAGCTCTGCTCCAATGTAGTGCCATTGGTAGTATTAATCTTAAATGTCCAGTCTGATATCTTTACATCCTCCTTATTATCAATAATAAGGTCGTACTGTGCATAAAATCTGCCATTGCCCTCCCATGAATTAGACTGCTTAAACTGCATTGTTACAGATGTCTGTACCTGTTTTCTCTCATCTGCCTTAGCTGCCTCTGTCACAGAATCTGTCTGTTTCTCGTTATTCACTGTAGTTTCTTCATTAACATTTTCTTTATGTTTACCTGATTTTGATAATACTGCAAATGTAACAGCTAATCCTGTTACAATTATAGCTATAACTATTATTATACATAATTTCTTTTTATTCATCATATGTTTTTCCACCCCCCACATTTTTTATTATAGCAAAATATACAAAAATACACCATATCCTGCATTATAATCAGAATATGGTGTTAAAATTATCTTTTTTCTCTGTCAATATATTCTTTTTTAGTTACAAGACTCTTATATGCAGGACGTATTATCTTATCTGTAGTTATTAATTCTTCCAGTCTGTGTGCACTCCAGCCAACTATTCGGGCTATAGCAAATAAAGGTGTATATAACTCTCTTGGTATATCAAGCATATCATATACAAATCCACTATAGAAATCTATATTAGGACTTACTCCCTTATATATTTTTCGCTGTTCTGCAATAAGCCTTGGTGCAATTTTTTCAATATTATTATATAAAAGCATATCTTCATTGCGTCCCTTATCTGTTGCAAGCTGCTCCACGAATCCCTTAAACACTTTCTCTCTTGGGTCTGAGATAGAATATACTGCATGTCCCATACCATATATAAGACCTTTTTTATCAAATGCCTGCTTGTTAAGCAATTTATCCAGATATGCAGCTATTTCTTCTTCATCTGCATAATCTTTAACATGCTCCTTAATATCATCCATCATATTCATAACCATAAGATTAGCGCCACCATGTTTCTTTCCTTTTAATGATGACATAGCTGCAGCAATAACAGAATATGTATCAGAACCAGAGGATGTTACAACTCTAGTAGTAAATGTAGAGTTATTACCACCACCATGTTCCATATGCAACAGTAATGCGATATCAAGAACCCTTGCTTCCAAATCCGTAAAACATGTATCTGGTCTAAGCATTCTGAGGAAATTCTCAGCTATAGATAATTCCTTTTCTGGTCTGTGAATATACATGCTCTGATCCTTCTCATAATGATTATAAGCATGATATGCATATGCTGCAATCATCGGGAATGTTGCAATAAGCTGCATACTCTGTCTTAACACATTAGGTATATCCAAGTTATCTTTTTTCTTATCATATGAACCAAGAGTCAGAATGCTCCTGGTCATTGAGCCCATTATATCCGCTGTAGGAGCCTTCATTATAACATCTCTTGTAAAATTAGTTGGCAGCTTCATACACTCTGACAACTCGTCACGGAATTCCTTTAACTGGTCATTGTCAGGAAGTTCTCCAAACAAGAGCAGATATGCACCTTCTTCAAAAACATATTTTTTCCCCTTGCTTCCTGCAACAAAATCTCTTATATTGTATCCTCTGTATGACAATTCTCCATCACATGGACGCTTTTGACCATCACGGTATTCAAAAGCCTTTATGTCAGATATATTAGTAAGCCCTGTCAATACTCCCTGACCATTTTCATCTCGTAATCCACGCTTTACGCCATACTCCGAATACAGGTTCTTGTTAATACTATCATTGTTTTCACAAAGAACCGCCATCTGCTCCATGTAATTATCCATATTGTTCATTCCCATTACCCCTTTCCTGCTACTCATTAAAAATTTTTATATTATTCATTTTCAGATAATATATTATTAAACTTAAACATAAATACCATCGTTGTTACAATAGCCGCAATAATATCACTTACCGGCTCTGCAAGAAATACAGCAAATACTTTATCTTGAAAAATCAATGGTAATATGAATATAAGCGGTATCAACAATATAAGCTTCCTTAAACATGCCAGTATAAGACTGACTTTTGCCTGCCCCAACGCCATAAAACTCTGCTGGCAGCTTACCTGAAATCCCATGGCAAATATTCCTGCCATATATATTCTCAATGCCCATGCTGTATAATTCACAAGTATTTTGTCACTTGTAAATATGCCGGCAAACAGCTGTGGTGTAAGCATCATAATTGCCCAGCTTATACATGTAAATATTACACATGCTTTAAACTGCGTAAAAAATGCTTTCTTAACCCTGTCATTATTCTTTGCTCCATAGTTGTAACTGATAACCGGCTGTCCACCCTGACATATTCCCTGTAACGGCATAACAATAAGCTGATTAGTGCTTGTTATAATTGTCATTGCTCCTACCGCAAGGTCTCCGCCGTATCTGGAAAGACTTGATGTAAAGCTGATTGACAAAATACTCTCTGTAGATAACATTACAAATGTTGATATTCCGAGTGCAAGACACGGTCCGATTATCTTCGCATCAAGTCTTAGGTTAGCTTTCTTAAGACGAAGTATTGTCTTGTTACCAGTCAGGAAATGCAGAATCCACACAGCTCCGACAGCCTGACTAAGCACTGTTGCCAGTGCTGCTCCTCTTACTCCCATATTAAATACAAATATAAATATAGGATCCAGAACAATATTAATCACTGCACCAATTACTGTAGTCAGCATGCTGATCTTAGCAAACCCCTGTGTTGTGATAAACATGTTCATTGCCATAACAATCAGGACAAATACGCTTCCGAGAATATATATTCTTGCATATGACAGAGCATACGGAAGCGTTGCATCACTTGCGCCAAACCATCTTAAAAGCTGTGGTGCTGATACATAAAACACCGCCGTCAATACAACCGCACATATCATTATAAATGTAAAACAATTTCCTATAATTCTCTCAGCTGTATCATTGTCCTTCTTTCCCATAAATATTGCTGCCCTTGGTGCTCCTCCTGAACCGGCAAGCATTGCGAATGCATTAATAAGCATAAGTATGGGAGTGAAAAGTCCGACCCCTGTAAGAGCATTAGCCCCAATACCCGGAATATGTCCTATATATACACGGTCAACTATGTTATACAACAGATTAACAACCTGTGCTACAACTGCGGGAATTGCAAGCGAAGCAAGAAGCTTTGTTATATTTCCCTCTCCCAGATTTCTCGTCATATTATTATTCTTCATATTAAACCTCTTAGCTCTGTTTAATTGCCTGATATCTTTCTCACATATCTGACCATTAATTTATTTAACTATAATATCATTAATTATTTATATAGTATATAGATTTTTATCTGTTTACGAAATTTTCATAAATATCCACATTATAAAAGCTGCCACTCATTTACTATAAAGTGGCAGCTTTTGTATGACATTTTTATTATAATAATTTATTTTGTCTTATAACCAAATTCAGGAATTGCACTCCATCTGTTACGGAAGTAATGAGCAACCATCTTTGGTTTTCTGTCTCTTGTGAACAGTCCCTTCTTATTACCTTGTACTCTTAACAGGCTCTGGCTTGTTGCAAAGTCTGCAAAGTTCCATGCCTGTTCACCTACAACAAAGTCGAATTCATCAAATACTTTATTATTCATCTCATAATATTCTACCTGATATTCTTCTGTATACATAACAGATGTTGTATCATGGAGTCCGCTCACTGTATCAGCTCCATATTCTGTGAACATAACAGGCTTTCCAAGTTTGCCCCAGTCTGAGAGTTCTTTACGAAGTCCAGTCTCTGACACCTCAAGATCAGGACCACCAAAATACCATCCATAATATCTGTTAAGACAGATTACATCACTTAATTGAGATGAGCAGTCTGTATCAGCAGTTGTTCCCTGAACACTTACTAATGTACATGGTCGTTTCTGAGGATCTAATTCTCTTGCAAGATCATATAAAGGCTTAAAGTAGTCATATGCACCTTCTGCTGCCGAATCAGGTTCGTTAGCTATGCTCCACATAACAACACATGCATGGTTCTTATCTCTTGATATCAAATCACGAATAACGTCCTTATGATGTTCCTGTGTCTGCACTCCATGCTCCTTATCAAATGTTCCTATTCTCTCTCCACCAAAATTAGCTCCGCCACCGAACTGAAGATTAACTCCTACTGCTGTTGTTTCATCAATAACAACAATACCCTCTTCATCACAAAGTCTCATCATCTCCTCACTATAAGGATAATGACTTGTTCTGAAGCTGTTAGCATGCTGCCACTTCATAATTGATATATCCTTTGTATTCATAGGCAGATTTATTCCACGGCCATTAGGAAATGTATCTTCGTGCTTTCCGTAACCTTTAAAGTAAAATGGCTTTTCATTAATCAAAAACTTTGTACCATCTACTCTTACACTTCTTACACCATATGGAAGTGTATACACATCCTGTCCTGCTGTAACCTTTATCTTATAAAGATAAGCATTTAATGGCTGCCATAATCTTACATTACTTATCTCAAATGTGCCTTCTGTCCCTTCTGTTTCTGAAAGCTTTGTGCCTTCTTCATCAAATAATTCAACTTTACATGTTATGTTGTTGTAATCTTTTCCTTTAATTTCAACATTATAATTAAGTACTGCCGATGGTTCTTCTTTTGTGAAATCAATGTCAGCTGTAACTGTAATATCATTGATATATGTCTCAGGTGTTGTGTAGATTTTTACAGGTCTTGTAATTCCACAATAATTAAAGAAGTCAAAGTTAGGATTGTTCTGTGGTTTGTCAGATGCACCTGCACCCATGCCCCCCATCATTCCACTCATCATGTTAGCCTTGCCACCAACTGGCAGAGTTGTGTAATCAATAACATTATTAACCGCAATGGTAAGGAGATTATCTCCATCCTGTAAATGATCATTTAATTCTACTTCAAATGGAAGAAATCCTCCTTTATGCTCACATATCAGTTTGCCATTAAGATATATCATGGCATAATGTGTAACTGCTGCACAACGTAGTACAATTCTCTGGCTCTTTACATATTCTGGAACCGATATATTTCTCTGATAAAATACCCATCCATAATGATCCCTGAAATCTGTTCCCTCCTTGAGATCATTATAAGAAGCTGGCACAGGCATTGTATCCGCATCTTTCAAAGGTTTCTCATACCACTTTTCTTCAAAACCTTTTCCGTTATCTAACTTAAAATTCCAAACCCCGCTTAAATCGCTTAATAATCTTGACTGTGTTAAAACTGGATATAACATAATTCATTCCTCCTGATATTTAAACTTATTAATAAATTTTATTCTTCTATTAAAATAAAGTTATATAATAACTATTATTTATATTGATATAAATATAGCTCCAATTATTATACACACAATTCCATATATTTTTACTTTTGTTATCTTCTCTTTTAAAAAGTAATAAGCAATTACTAAAGACCAAATATATGTTATAGAGGTTAATGGAAGCACCACTGAATACGGCAAATACTTTAAGACTATTATATTTAATACAGCAGAAATTAAATACGAAAATCCTCCAATATATAAAAATGGAGACAGTATAATTCCAGATATTCCTTCCTTCCCTGTAGATTTCTTTAAATAAAAACCTCCAAATGCTCCTAATAATGTTCCAATTAAAAGCAGTAAATATATAATAACATTATTCATCTCCTACCCCCATTAGTATTACCCCTATTAAAATAAATATTATAGCTATAACTTTAAATATGGTAATATTTTCTCCCAATAAAAAATATCCAATAAACAATGCTACTACATAGCCTATACTCATCATAGGATGTAATACTGATAAACTCCCAAACTTAAATGCTATTATCATTAAAATAGCACCAATCCCATATAAACTAAATCCAATTAATAACTCTATAATTTTACTTCCTTCTGATATCTTCCAGAAATATTGTCCAAATGCAGTAATAACAGCAGAAGTTATAATCATTATTATTCCTATTTTATTTTTTCTTAACGACTCTAATAGCTTTTCCATTTATTTATTTCCTTTGCATTTCTTTATAGTTATTTAAATACAATTCATAATTTCTTTTAGTTGTTGCAGAAATTGTATCTAAAATCAATCCACAAGATAATGATGTTACTGATACTACTATAAATCCTACTGCTAATATTGCTGAAGGCACTTTAGTAATAAATCTAGTTAAAACAAATTCTGCAATTACTGGTATTCCAACTAATAATCCTAAAACTAATGAAAAAATGCTTATTGATCCAAAGAAAAGTAATGGTTTGTAATCTTTAAATAGTTCTAATAATGTCTTTATTACTCTATATCCATCTCTAAAGGTATTTAATTTTGATTCACTTCCATCAGGTCTATCTCTATATTCTATTGGTATTTCTTTTAATCTAAACTTTTTATCTAATGCGTGAATACTCATTTCAGTTTCTATTTGAAACCCTTCACTCATAACAGGCATTGTTTTAACAAAAAATCTATTAAAAGCTCTATAACCTGTCATTATATCTTTTATTTCATTTTTAAATAATAATCCAATAAGTCCTTGTACTAAATTATTTCCTAAATTATGAAATGCTCTCTTATTTTCTTTTTCATATGTTCCATTAGATAATCTATCTCCAATTACCATATCCGCTTCATTATTAATAATAGGTTGTATAAGCTCCCTTGCAGCTTCTGCAGGATAAGTATCATCACCATCCACCATAATATAAATATCAGCATCTATATCTCTAAACATTGCCCTTACTACATTACCTTTTCCTTGTCTACTCTCTTTAACTACAATTGCTCCATGATCTCTTGCTATTTTTCCAGTATTGTCTTTAGAATTGTTATCATATACATAAATATCTGCTTCTGGTAACTCTCCTTTGAAATCATTTATAACTTTTGCAATGGTTAATTCCTCATTATAACAAGGTATTATTACCGCTATTTTCATATTTATTCCTCCAAAATTTAATTCTATACTTTAATATACTAACTTATAAATTCTATTACCATCGACTTCACTATGGTATATTTCTTCAAACTGTATATTACCATCATTTAAAATATTACTTAAATCATTTTTAGTAACAATATATTTAATATTTAAATCTTCTAATTCATTAACGTTTAACTCTATTTCAAATGCATCTAAATGCTCTAAAACAAACTTAGTCTCCTTTGTTGTTAAAGTAATCTTTATATGAGCATATCTATTATAAATTTCTTCATCATCATAATTTTCACTAATTTTTTCCCATGTTGATAATGCTGGATAAAAATGAGTTCCATTTATTGCTTTAGCTCCATTTGCATATATAAACTCACCCTTTGCTTCCTCACCCTCTGCAAGCCAAAGTGAATCAGGATCACTTTCCTCTATTTCAATAATAGCCTTTGATAATGTTTTATTATATATTGCTCCAACACCCTTTACTATCGGATTAACTGTCATTCCTGACATAAATATAAGTGCTGCCATCATTACAAAAAATATTTTTTTCCATCTTACAAAAATAGAAATATTAATTATTAAATAAATAGCAAATAATATAATTAAATATTTAAAATTCATATATTCTCTATATGGAGACTTTAATATTAATACTCCATATACAGAGAAATTAACTAATGCTATTATAGCTCCTACTAATGGTGATACTATTTTTTCTCTAAATATAACTCCTATAGCCCATACTGATAATAACATTGCAGTAAAACTAAACATTAACATCATTCTATCTGTTGGAACATAACTTAAGAATGTTATCTTTGCTATAGTTTCGTTAAATGATAC
>OGUQ01002005.1_pt1 | contig 15096 bp, 7 predicted proteins | sample 1574701 | NCBI WGS metagenome assembly OGUQ01 (sample SAMEA2582087, study PRJEB24529) | metagenome | biome: Human gut stool | place: China | collected 2011 | reverse complement strand
GGCAAAGATTCATAGTCGCCAACCGCAGGGCGTTCTCCGCTTTACGGATGGAGAGTTCGCTTTCGTTCAGCTTCACCTGCACTTTCAAGACATCGTTCTGCGGTTTCAGGCCATGTTTGTAAGCGCTCTCGACATTCGACAGCAGTTCCCGGAGCACAGCGTTATATTTATCCGCCACCTTTTTCATCTCCTGTGCCTTCACGACCAGGGCATAGGCTTTGTCTGTTTTGAGGATCACTTCCGTCGCCGTCAGCGCCTCGTTCATCTCGGCCATCTCTTTTCCCAAGACAGACATCCGGTAGGCAGCCCGGATCTTACCGCCCATATAAAGCGGCTGCTCAACCCGGATTCCGCCCATGTAAACTGTCCCGACTTTATAATCGAGATTGATACCGGGGAAATGGGTATAAATGCCTGTCGGGACCAAGTTCCCGGCTGCATCATACAGAATGACGGGCATTTTGCCACCTTCAATTCCGAATCCGCCGTCCGCCGTACTGTAAAGGCCCATCCCGTTAGCGGTAAAGTTCGGGAAGAAATTCCCTTTATAGCTTTTCATCGTGTACAGGGCACATTCGGTCTGTTTCACCGATGCCGCCATTTCCTTATTATATTGCAGCGCCATTTCCCGGCACTGCTGCAAGCTCAACGTCTCCTGTGCGAAAAGAGACGACGGGCAGAGAATAGACAACAGGATAATAGATATTTTCTTCATCAGTCTACATGTTTAATATGAAAGAATAATGCGTATAGGACAGGAATAAAAACGAGTGTGATCACCGTTCCGAACAGCAGGCCGCCCATAATGGATGCAGCAAGCGAACCGAACATGGCGTCGGTCAGCAACGGGATCATCCCTAAGATCGTGGTCAAGGCCGCCATCATCACCGGCCGCAGACGGCTCTGGGCACTGTCGATCAAGGCGGTGACCGGCTCCGTCCCCTGCCCGATCTGCAAAGTGATCTCGTCCATCAGCACGATACCGTTCTTTATGATCATTCCTATCAACCCCAATGTCCCGACAATGGCGACAAAGTTGAACGTCTTGCCGGTCACCAACATCGTCATCACCACTCCGACAAATACCATCGGGATACTGCAGAAGATGATAGCCGGCTTGCGGTAATCCTTGAACAGCATGATCAAGATCGCGATCATCAGGATAATGGCCAGCGGAAAATTCTTGAACAGATACTTCATGGACTGGTCGCTGGCGTTCTTCTCACCCTGCCATTGCAGCGAATAGCCTGCGGGGAGTTCGATCTGCTCCAACTTTTCCGCGACTGCCAATCGCGCTTTTTCCGTCTCGACACCCGGCACGGGAGAGCATTGCACGCGCTGGCTGCGTTGTCCGTTGTAGCGAGGAACAACCGGGTCCTCCCATCGCACGTCAATTCCCTTGCTGATCTGTTTCAACGGCGTGCTGCCCATCAGGCTTTCGATCAGTTCTTCCTTCGATAGTGTCCCGGCTTTCAGTTTCACCATGTTTTCTTCGTTCAGCAGACCGTTCAGCGAAGGGAGCGTCGAAAAGACCTGCGTGTTTCCTAAATCCTCGATCGGTTTTCCCTGTCCGTCCAGGCATTTCAAGTAAATATTGTTTTTATGGATGCCTTCGTAGAAAGAACCGATAGGTATACCGCCTGTAGCTGTCAGTAACGAAAGGCTCACGTCGCTGCGGCTCAATCCCAACGCACGGGCGGCCGGTTGGTCGTACTCGATTGTCAGGACCGGAACCTGCGGTTCCCAGTCGGTCGTGATCAGGCAGACTTCTGGCGTATTCTCCATAATATGTCGTGCACTGTCCGCCAAACGGTGCAGGACGGCAGGATCAGGTCCTAAGAATTGGGCCTCGATGGGATATTTCTTAAACATCAGGTTATAACGTTTCAACTTGACGTAAGCATCCGGATACTGCCGTGTCAGGTACTCTTGTATCTCGTCGATATTTTCGACTAGCTCGTCGGGAGATGTAAAGTCAATGATCAACTCCCCATAGGCCAGCGAAGGATTGGCAATGCTTCGCACCAGGTTGTAACGTCCCGGCGTCCCACCGATGGAAGCTGTCACGTTCGTGATCTCCTTCCGGGTTTTCAGATAAGCTTCTATCTCTTTCAGGTCATTCGCCACACGGGTAGAATTATTGCCCTCCGGAAGTTTGTATTCCATATACAACTGATCGTACACCATATCGGGGAAGAATCCCTGGCGCAGGAACCGATAGCTATAGGCGGACAAGAGCAACAAAGCGACCATCGTCAGCGTAAAGCCAAGGCGGTGCGACAAACCGAAACGCAAAGCAGCCCGCAAGATGGCATATATCTTACCTTTATATACACGCTTGCCGGAATTATCGTTTTCCACCGCCGGATGTAACCGCCTGTTTGCCATCAAGGGAACGTGGAGTAATGCCAACACCCAGCTCAGCAACAGTGAAACGGCCAGTACGATAAACAGGTCGCGCGTATAAACGCCTGCCGTATCCGGCGACATATAAATCGGCAGAAAGGCTATGATAGCGATCAACGTCGCTCCCAACAACGGCATCGCCGTCTGCCGTCCGATAGCGGTCATCGCCTCCATCCTATCTTTCCCGGCTTTCAAGTCCACCAATATGCCGTCGATAATCACAATGGCATTGTCTACCAGCATCCCCATCGCCAGCACGAAAGCCGCCAGAGAGACACGCTGCATCGTTCCCCCGGCGAATTGCAGGAAAAGAAATGATCCGAAAACAGTCACCACCAAACTGATGCCGATAATCAGGCCACTCTTGAACCCCATCGCCAGCATCAGTATAAACACGACGATGACGACGGATTCGATCAGGTTGATGACAAACGTTCCCAGCGAATCCCCCACACGCTCGGGCTGATAGAATATTTTATGGCAATCTACTCCGGCCGGCAGACGGTTATCTTTCAACTCCGCCAGCTTCGCTTCCACGGCTTTGCCGACCTTCACGATATCCGAACCGCTCGAAGCAGCTACCAAAATGCCGATAGAGCGCTCCTGGTTATAGAACATCTCGTTACGGGTTGGATCTTCATACCCCTTTTCGATCAAGGCTATGTCGCGCAGACGCAATTGGTCGTCGTCATGGCCCTGGATAAACATCTTGCCGATGTCGTCCACCGTTTTGAAACGATCGTTCACCGTCACTCGGATGCGGTTGTCCCCGTTATCATAGTAACCGCTATAGGTTGTCTCGTTTTGTCCGTTCAAGGTAGCCAGGACTTCGGCCGGTTTCACGCCAAGGTTGGCCATGCGGTCCTGCAACAGGGAGATATTGATACATTCGGAACGTTCCCCATATATATCCACCCGGTCCACTCCTTCTATTTCGACTACTTCCCGTTTGATCAGTTCGGCATAATCAGCCATCTCCCGATCGGACAGTCCATCGCCCGTCAATGCGTAGAACATGCCGAACACCTTGCCGAAATCGTCTTGTACGATCGGTGTATTAGCTCCGGAAGGAAGTAAGGCGGAGGCATCGTTGACTTTCCGCCTGAGAAGGTCCCAATGTTGCTCCACGTCATCGTCCTTGACGGTGGTCAACAATTCGACCTGGATCAAGGACAGATCATTGAACGAATAGCTTTCGACATTATCGACATTATCCATCTTACGGATACTTTTCTCAAGCACATCCGTCACTTCCAACTCTACCTGATGGGCCGATGCACCCGGATAGGTAGTTGCCACCATTGCCAGCTTTACCTTGATCTCCGGATCTTCCAGCTTACTCATTTGATAGCAGGCCAAAGCTCCGCCCGCCAACAAAACCGCAACCAGAAAATAGACCAGGTTCCGGTTCTGAAATCCCCATTTGCTTATATCCATCACAACAATCCTCCTACATTCGTTTTAGAACCGGTGGCCAAAGGCCGGACATTTTCTCCATCTTCAATATGATGCACGCCGGAGGCAACCACGATTTCACCGGCATGCAGCGTATCGGAAACAACCATCGCACGTCCGTCGGACAACAGGCGCAGAACCGTCACCTCGCGGCTATGGACTTTCCCCGCAGACGGATCATAGACAAACACGTACGTTTTACCATCCTTTTGCAGAAGTGCCCCGCCCGGAACGGAAACCGGCTGCGAATCGCCCTCATTGCAATAGATCGTGACCATCGTATTCATTCCCGGCGAAGGGAGCGGCAACTTGCCGGGAACCATTTGCAGGCGCATCGTGTACAGCTGGTTCGCATTGGCTTTCGGAGTGACGCTGATCAATTTCAAAGGATAGTTTTCTCCCGGATAGAGGTCGAACGTGCAGTGGTAGCCATCGAACCGGTCCCGCCGGATATAGTCGGCTGCCGGAAGATTGATTTCCACCTCCGGAATGCCGGCGCTGACCATCGAGATCACGGGCATACCTGCTCCGATCGTTTCATGTGCATCGAACAGCTTTTTCTGTATGAAACCACTGAATGGAGCATACAGCCGAGTATATTCCAACTGGTCTTTATGATGCTGATATTTTGCAGTGATCTGTTTCAGGCCGTACACGGCTTTATCGTTGGCATTAGGCGTGGTCCCGTTTTCTTTATAAAGAGCCATGACACGTTCGGCTTCCGCCTTGATCTGCTTGTATTCGGCCTCCGTAGCATCCAGTTGCACCCGATAATCTGCCGGATCCAATTCGGCCAGCAGTTGTCCTTCCCTCACGCGGGCGCCGTCTTCCACATATATTTTACGGATTGTCCCGCTCACACGGAAAGCCAGGCTGATATCCTGCGCAGCTTTCACTTTTCCTGGGAACTGGAGGGCAGTCTGACTGCTGGCGGAAACGACCGTATCGATCTTGACTGTCTGAGTATCCTTTGTCCCCTTCTCCGAACGGGCACAAGACATAAATAGAATCAAGGATATACCTGCTAAAATGAAATAAATTCGTTTCATAATTTAAGTGTATTTATTTAAAGACAAAATTATCCCGACAGAGCAACCTCGGAAAGGTCAATATGAATAATAAATTGTTCCATTTGTATATTTTCCTCAAAAAGAAGATATAAATATTCTGCGATTTGTATTTTCTTTACCGAAAATTCTTAACTTGATAAAAGAATGTCACCTAAAGAATACCGTAAGTAGCTTTTGGAATTGTTAAAATGCCCAAAACATGTCGTCATACATTTGAAAGCAAAAAGCCAGTTTTAGTATAGTTGTTCCACTGCTCCACAAGAACTATAGAATATTTTATGTACTTTTGTCTCAGAATATAAAAAAACTAAATAACTCAAATTAATCAACATGAAACGCTTAATGGCTAATCATAAACAGAAAAAAGCGATCCTGATCGCTCTTGCTGCGCCATTGATGTTTTCTCCTGCCCCTTTAATGGCTGTGACCGGAACCTCCGAGCCTGTAGTAGCTATCGCCCGGCAGGCGCAAACGATCGTCAGTGTGCAGCGGATCAACCCGACTACGGTCGATGTTGTGTTCTCCAACAATCAACGGATGACATTCGATTTCTATGGAGATAATATTTTCCGTATGTTCCAGGACAACAACGGTGGTATCCTTCGTGATCCGGAGGCAAAACCAGAGGCCCGGATTCTCGTAGATACCCCCCGTCGCCCAGTTTCCAAACTGGACATTCAAGACGATAATGGGCAAGTGACCATCACGACCGGAAAAGTCAGACTCCAGTTGGACAAATCGACCGCCCTGCTGAAAGTCACCAATCTCACCACAAACAAAATCGTTTTCGAAGAGACGAAACCCGTGGTTTACGAAAAAGGAAAAACGATCCTAACGCTGAAAGAGAACCCTGATGAATATTTCTACGGCGGCGGTGTGCAGAACGGACGCTTTTCACATAAGGGAAAAGCTATAGCCATCGAAAACCAGAACAGCTGGACCGATGGCGGCGTGGCTTCTCCCACTCCTTTTTATTGGTCCACAAACGGCTATGGCTTTATGTGGTACACTTTCAAACAGGGGAAATATGATTTCGGCGCCACAGAAAAGAATACGGTAAAACTATCCCACGATACAGACTATCTGGATGTTTTCTATATGATCAATGATAGCCCGGTCGCCCTATTGAACGACTTTTACCAACTGACCGGTAACCCAATACTGCTGCCCAAGTTCGGATTCTATCAGGGACACTTGAACGCTTACAACCGCGACTATTGGGTAGAAGACGAAAAGGGTATCCTTTTCGAAGACGGCAAGCGCTACAAGGAAAGCCAAAAAGATAATGGAGGTATCAAGGAATCGCTGAACGGAGAAAAGAACAACTACCAGTTCTCTGCTCGCGCCGTGATCGACCGCTACAAGAACCACGATATGCCGTTAGGTTGGTTGCTGCCGAACGACGGTTACGGAGACGGCTACGGACAGACCGAAACATTGGACGGTAATATCCAAAACTTAAAGAGCCTCACCGATTACGCTCATAAGAACGGTGTCGAAATCGGTCTTTGGACACAATCCGACCTGCATCCGAAAGACAGCATCAGTGCCTTGCTGCAACGCGACATTGTAAAGGAGGTACGAGATGCCGGTGTACGAGTCCTGAAAACAGACGTGGCATGGGTCGGTTGGGGCTACTCGTTCGGTCTGAACGGTGTGGCTGATGTCGGACATATCATGCCGTATTACGGAAACGACGCACGTCCGTTCATCATCTCTCTCGACGGTTGGGCCGGCACGCAGCGTTATGCCGGAGTCTGGTCGGGCGACCAAACAGGCGGACAATGGGAATATATCCGTTTCCACATCCCGACTTATATCGGCTCCGGGCTTTCCGGACAACCGAACATCACATCCGACATGGACGGTATTTTCGGTGGCAAGAACCTCGTGATGAATACCCGCGACTTCCAGTGGAAGACCTGGACGCCGATGGAGCTGAACATGGACGGCTGGGGATCGAATGAGAAATATCCGCATGCCTTAGGCGAACCGGCAACTTCCATCAACCGCTGGTACCTGAAAATGAAATCCTGCCTGATGCCGTATGCTTACAGCATTGCCCGCGAAGCGGTAGACGGCAAGCCGATGATTCGCGCCATGTTCCTTGAAGATCCGAATCCTTACACCTTTGGTAAAGCTACACAATACCAGTTCATGTACGGGCCGTACTTCCTCATCGCGCCGATCTACCAAGAGACGCAAATGGATGACAAGGGAAATGACATCCGTGATGGTATCTACTTGCCTAAAGGCGAATGGTTCGACTATTTCACCGGTGAGAAATATACCGGCGGCTGCGTGGTCAACAACTTCGCTTCTCCACTTTGGAAACTTCCGGTATTCGTAAAAGCCGGTGCGATCATCCCGATGACGAACCCGAACAATAACGTAGGGGAAATCGACAAGAATTTGCGCATATATGAACTTTACCCGTCCGGATATAGCGAGTTCGTCGAATATGACGATGATGGTATAACGCAGGCTTATCTGAACGGCAAAGGGACAACCACACGGATCGAAATCAAGAACAATGACCCATCAAAAGTCTCAATCACTATCCATCCGACAACAGGCGATTTTGACGGTTTCGTGAAAGACAAGGCAACCGAACTGCGTATCAATCTCTCGGAAATGCCGAAGAAGATCACCGCTAAAGTCGGTTCCTCCAAAGTGAAACTGGTAGCCGCCCGTTCGATGAACGAATACCAGAACGGCACGAATGTCTATTTCTACGATGTTGCCCCGAACCTGAACAAATTCGCCACCAAAGGAAGCGAATTCGAAAAGAAGACAATCACCAAGAACCCTCAGTTGTTAGTAAAACTAGCTCCGACAGACATCAGCATGAACGGAACGGTTATCACCATCGATGGTTACCAATTCGACACGCCCGACACCCACCGCGTTTCTACCGGTTCTCTGGCCGCGCCGATCGCACAGGTGACGGATGGGAACACAGAAGCTTACACACTAAAACCGACTTGGAATAAAGTTCCCGGCGCCGACTTCTATGAAATAGAATTTAACGGCATGCTTTATACGCAGATCAAGAATGCGGAACTGCTGTTCGACAACCTCTCAGCCGAAACAGACTATTCGTTCAAAATTCGCTCAGTCAACAAGGACGGTTATTCAGACTGGTCTACCTTCTCCGTCAAGACCAAATCCAACCCGCTGGAATTTGCTATCAAAGGCATCCGTGGAGAAGTGACAGCCGAAGAACAGGAAGGCTTTGAAATCTCCCGCTTGTTCGACTTTGCCGAGTTAGGCGATATGTTCCACACGAAATACCGCAAGAACGCAATGCCGTTCGATATGATCATCGATCTACGCACCATCAACCAACTGGATAAGTTCCATTATCTGTCCCGCCAGGATGGAGGCAACGGAACGATCCTTGCCGGCGACGTGGCCTACAGCATGGATAAGGAAAACTGGACAGCGGTCGACTCGTTCCGCTGGGAACGTAATGGTGACATGAAAGTATTCACTTTCAAGGACCAACCGAAAGCCCGCTACATTAAATTGCATATTACGGAAGGTGTCGGCAACTACGCTTCCGGACGCGAATTATACGTATTCAAGGTTCCGGGCACGGAAAGCTATCTGCCAGGTGACATCAATAACGACAAAAAGATCGACACAAACGACTTGACCTCGTACATGAACTACACAGGGCTGCGCCGTGGTGACAGCGATTTCGATTATGTCAGCGCAGGTGATATTAACCGGAACGGTCTGATCGATGCTTACGACATATCGGTCGTGGCAACCCAATTGGAGGACGGCATCGAGAATCCAGGTACGGACCGTGTAGCCGGAACGATCTTCCTTTCCACTCCGAAACAGACGTACAACGCCGGCGAAACAGTCGAAATCACCGTCAAAGGTGACAGTGTCAAAGCTGTCAACGCTTTGAGTTTCGCATTGCCTTACGACCAACAGGATTATGACTTTGTCGGCATCGAACCGGCAAACCTCGGTACGATGGAAAACCTGACATACGACCGCCTGCATACCAGCGGTCAAAAGGCGCTCTATCCTACTTTCGTCAATCTCGGAGACAAACAAGTGCTCGAAGGTTCTGAAGATCTCTTCACCATCAAGTTGAAAGCGAAACGCAAAGTTACATTCAACCTGAAAGCAGTCGACGGCATCCTGGTTGATAAGAATCTGAATATGCAGAAGTTCTGAACAATGAATTTCTGATATAAACGAAAGCAGAAAGGCTTCGCCTACCGGACCATTCCGGGGTGAAGCCTTTTTCATTAAGATTATGAATGTTTTCTGCCCCACAGATGTTATCTTTGCAGAAAAAGCGATAGAACCATCGCATGACAAAGCAAACAAATACATTATGTACTCAGATAAAAAAAACATCCTGCAGCTCGTAGCCCTGCTCATCGAGCATAACATCAAGAAAATCGTTTTGTGTCCCGGCAGCCGCAATTCACCTATTGTACATACGATTGCCAATCACCCGTTCTTCTCCTGCTATCCGGTGACAGACGAACGGAGTGCGGCATTCTTCGCGATCGGGCTGGCATTACATGGCGGTAGTCCGGCTGCTGTCTGCTGCACATCGGGCAGTGCATTACTTAATATTCATCCTGCCGTATCGGAAGCCTTCTATCAGCAAGTGCCATTGGTCGTAATCTCAGCAGACCGTCCCGGGGCCTGGATCGGACAAATGGACGGGCAAACGTTTCCTCAACCGGGTGTTTTCGGTTCGCAGGTTAAAAAATCCGTCAACCTGCCGGAGATACATACCGATGAAGACGAATGGTATTGCAATCGTCTTATCAACGAAGCTCTGCTCGAACTGAACCATCATGGGAAAGGACCGGTGCATATCAACGTACCAATCTCGGAACCGTTGTTCCGCTTCACTACGGAGGAATTGCCCAAGGTACGCGTCATCACCCGCTACCAAGGATTAAATGTCTACGACCGTGAATATACTGGGTTGATCGAGCGGCTGAACAACTACAACCGTCGCATGATCGTTGCCGGTCAGATGAACCTGATCTATCTTTTTGAAAAGAAATATTCCAAACTGCTATACAAGCATTTTGCCTGGCTTACCGAGCACACAGGTAACAAGACCATTCCCGGCATCCCGGTAAAGAATTTCGACGCCGCCCTTTACGCCCTGCCAGAAGAAAAATTAGAGAAGATGGTTCCTGACCTGCTGATCACATACGGTGGACATATCGTGTCGAAACGCCTCAAACAATTTCTCCGCAAGCATCCGCCACGCGAACATTGGCATGTTTCGCTTAGCGGAGAAGTAACAGACCTTTACGGTTCCCTAACAACCGTTATCGAGATGGACCCGTTCGAATTTCTCGAAAAAATCGCTTACCTGCTGGAAAACCGGACAACGGAGTTTCCACGCATCTGGGAAAACAACACCCGCGACCTGCCACAACCGGAATTCAGCTATTCGGAAATGGCTGCTATCGGAACATTGATCAAGTCGCTTCCAACACCTGCGGCCTTGCATTTAGGCAACAGTTCAGCCGTACGTTACGCCCAGTTATACACACTCCCAGAAGATGTCGAAGTCTGCTGCAACAGGGGGACGAGCGGCATAGAAGGATCGCTTTCGACTGCCATCGGTTACTCCGTTTGTTCAGACAAATTGAATTTTGTAGTGATCGGCGATTTGAGTTTCTTTTATGATATGAACGCACTTTGGAACAGCAACTTCGGCTGTAACCTACGTATCCTGCTGCTCAATAACGGAGGAGGTGAAATATTCCAAGCACTTCCCGGACTGAAAATGGAGGATAAAACACGCCGTTTCGTGACAGCTACACACAAAACTTCTGCCAAAGGATGGGCCAAAGAAAGAGGATTCTCTTACCTTCCCGTCCATAACGATGAAGAACTGACGAGTGCAATGGCTGTTTTCACCCAGTCCGCCCCCCACAACCAACCAATGTTGATGGAGGTATTCACGGATGCGTCTGAAGATGTACGGCTACTCAAAGAGTATTACCACCAACTAAAAAAATAAGAACATAACTCATAATTTATAATTCTAAATTCATCTTATGGAAACAAAAAGAGAATGGACAACCATCAAAGAATATGAAGAAATCCTGTTCGATTTCTATAACGGAATTGCCCGCATCACTATCAACCGCGAACGCTATCGCAACGCTTTCACTCCGACAACGACGACGGAGATGAGCGATGCTCTCTATATCTGTCGTGAACGACCGGATATCAATGTTGTCGTGCTGACAGGAGCCGGAGACACGGCTTTTTGTGCTGGAGGTGATATGCATGTGAAAGGTCACGGCGGCTACATCGGTAAAGATGGTGTGGCACGGTTAAATGTACTCGATGTACAAAAGCAAATCCGCTCGATTCCAAAACCGGTGATCGCTGCCGTAAACGGTTTTGCAATCGGTGGCGGGCATGTGTTGCATGTGGTCTGCGACCTGACGATTGCTTCTGAAAACGCAATATTCGGACAGACGGGTCCTCGTGTGGGGAGTTTCGACGCAGGTTTCGGTTCTTCCTATTTAGCTCGCATCGTCGGCCAAAAGAAAGCACGTGAAATTTGGTTTCTTTGCCGCAAATACAATGCACAGGAAGCACTCGACATGGGTCTCGTGAACAAGGTCGTACCTTTGGATAAGCTTGAAGACGAATATGTCGGATGGGCCGAAGAAATGATGCTGCTCAGCCCGCTTGCCCTCCGTATGATCAAGGCAGGCCTCAACGCCGAACTAGACGGTCAAGCCGGAATCCAAGAGTTGGCTGGCGATGCCACCATGCTCTACTACATGACCGACGAAGCCCAGGAAGGTGGCAAAGCTTTCCTTGAAAAACGCCGCCCCCGTTTCGAAGATTATCCGAAATTCCCATAATCCAAAGTCACAATGGCTATGCACTATCACATAGAGATCCGCCCTAAGACCTTGTACTTCAAAAAGCCGGCAGGGACTTCGCGCGGGACCTACACGGAGAGGAAGAGTTGGTATATCTACCTCACCGCAGAAGAAACACCCGGCCGCCAAGGAATAGGCGAATGCGCTCCTCTGCCTAAACTGAGTTGCGACGACGTGCTTGGATATGAAGAAGTTTTGGCCAAGGCTTGCCAAAACTTCACCCGCACAGGCAGAATCGACGTGGACGGACTGCGCGATTATCCATCTATCCTGTTCGGTCTGGAGACTGCTTTCCGCCACTTTGAAGCCGGCTCCTTTGCCTTGTGGAACACTCCTTTCTCGCATGGCGAGGTGGGTATTCCTATCAACGGACTGATCTGGATGGGAAGCTATGAAGAGATGTTGGAACAAGTGACAGACAAGATAGAATCCGGCTTTCGTTGCATCAAGCTGAAAATCGGAGCGATCGACTTCGATAAAGAATTAGAAATCCTTCGTATCATCCGCAAACAATTTTCATCTGATGAAATCGAACTGCGTGTTGATGCCAACGGTGCTTTCTCGCCGAACGAAGCCATGAGAAAACTGAACTGTCTGGCAAAACTGGACCTGCACTCGATCGAACAACCGATCCGTGCAGGACAGTGGGAAGACATGGCTCTGTTAGCTGCTTCTTCTCCAGTTCCCATCGCCCTCGACGAAGAACTCATTGGCTACAACACACCGGAAAAGAAGAAAGAATTGCTTTCCTTCATTAATCCGCAATATATCATCTTGAAACCGTCTCTTCACGGAGGCCTATATGGTTGTAGCGAATGGATCAAGGAAGCTCAGGATCGGCAGATCGGCTGGTGGATCACTTCTGCATTGGAATCGAATGTCGGCCTGAACGCCATCGCTCAATGGTGCGCAACTTTCGACAATCCGCTTCCACAAGGGTTAGGAACAGGTGGCCTCTTCACCAACAACATTGACTTGCCGTTGTCAATTAACAACGGACAATTAATAATTGACAATGGACAACAAACAATTGATAAGTAAGAAACATCCCGATAATTGTCAATTGTCAACAGTCAATTGTCAATTATCCGAATTCATTTCCGATTGGAAGTCTGCCTCTCCTTACTTGGAAGTACAAACTTCCGGTTCGACCGGTACACCCAAACGAATCATGGTCCGCAAGGAACAGATGGTAAATAGTGCCCGCCTCACCTGCGATTATTTAGGGCTGCGGCAGGGGGATAAAGCCCTCCTTTGTATGCCACTCCGATACATTGCCGGAAAGATGATGGTCGTACGGTCACTCGTGGCAGGGTTAGATTTGGTCATACGTGAACCTTCCGGGCATCCGATGGCAGACATCGACATGCCACTCCGATTCGCAGCCATGATTCCGTTACAAGTATACAACACGCTACAGGTTCCGGAAGAACGAGAGCGCCTCTGCCAAATCGATATCCTAATCATCGGTGGCGGCTCTATCGACCATGAACTGGAAACACGGATACAAGAATTGCCTATCTGCGTTTACTCCACCTACGGAATGACAGAAACACTTTCGCATATCGCCCTCCGACGGTTGAACGGACCGGATGCATCTCCTTATTACACGCCTTTCCCGTCTGTCAAGCTATCACTCTCGACTGACGACACACTGATAATAGACGCTCCACTCGTCACCGACGAAACACTTGTCACTAACGATGTCGCCGAACTGCTTCCAGACGGCCGTTTCCGCATCTTAGGGAGGAAAGACAACATCATCAACAGTGGAGGCATAAAAATACAAACGGAGATTGTGGAAGAAATCTTGCGCCCCATCATTCCTACCAATTTTGCCATAACATCCGTTCCAGATCCAAAGTTCGGAGAGGCTATGATTTTATTGATCACCACAGGAAATGACCACTTCCCGAGTAAAAAGACAGCCTCTTCCCTTATTGGAGAACAATCTCTCTCATTACCTGAAAACAATCTCTTTTCCGAGCTGGAAGAAATGATATTTGGAATATTACCCAAATACCAACGTCCGAAGCACATTCTCCGGATTGAATCAATCCCTCTTACCGGTAGCGGAAAGATCGATCGGGCGGCATGCCGGAAATTGGCAATGGAAAGATATACAGGATAAATTAATTCGGGCAACAATTATTTAGTAATAAACATACAAAAACACTATATTTTATGAAGTACTTATCAATCTTCGCCTCCGTCCTTCTCGCCACGGCGTCCGCTTACGGACAAAGTGGGGAAAGTTGCCGGACGGCATCCGATCCGACTCTACAAAAGCCGGAATTATACGCAGGTTATGACTGTGTAAACCTACTCGACAGCACCGCTGTGACCGTGCAGCCTACCGGCTCCAGTTCTTTCACGGTCTGCAAAATCGTCAAAGTTATGAACACGCGCGGGGCCGTCGCCAATCGCATCCTCAAATACGATTACGACCCGCTGACGGCACATGCAGAGTTTCATCGTGTCACCATCTACAAAGCCAATGGCGACGTAATCAACCTCGATATCACCCAACAGCAGGATTATGCCGCTCCTGCCCGCGCCATCTATTGGGGAGCACGGCAGATCATGATGGAAATAGGCCGTCTCGATCCGGGCGATATCATCGATTATCAGATCAACAAAAAAGGTTTCACCTATGCCCTGTTGACTGGCGGTATAGGCAACGACGAATCCCGTTTCATCCCGCCCATGCGCGGACAATTCTATGATATCGTCCCCTTCTGGACAACCGAGCCAACTGTCCGCAAGGTATATAAGGTAAACATCCCGATGGAGAAAGAAATGCAGTTCCAGTTCTATCAAGGAGAATGCACCTCTTCCATGCGTTACGAGGACGGTCGGAAAGCTTATACGTTCGTCAGCACAGACATCATGCCGACCCGACGCGAACCGAACATGGTCGACCTGTTCGACGCCGCACCGAAACTGATGATGTCCAGCACACCACGCTGGCAAGACAAATCCCTTTGGTTTAACAAAGTGAACGAAGACTACGGCAGTTTCAGTGCCATTCCCGAAGCCCAGAAGAAAGTAGACGAATTGATCCAGGGCAAAAAGACGGAGATGGAAAAGATCGCCGTCCTCACCCACTGGGTTGCCGACAATATCCGTTACTCCGGTATTTCGATGGGCAAAGGCGAAGGCTACACGCTGCATAACCTGAAGATGAACTACACGGACCGTTGTGGTGTCTGTAAAGATATTGCCGGTACCCTGATCGCTTTCCTGCGTATGGCGGG
>OGUQ01001986.1_pt1 | contig 15234 bp, 16 predicted proteins | sample 1574701 | NCBI WGS metagenome assembly OGUQ01 (sample SAMEA2582087, study PRJEB24529) | metagenome | biome: Human gut stool | place: China | collected 2011 | reverse complement strand
AATACAGGCCATGAAAGAACGGGCTGCGGCGCTTATTGATGGCGGTCGTGGTACCCACAAAGATACGTGTGCGTGCCATTTTCTGCTGGGTGTCGGTCAGTTTGGGCCAATCATCCAGACTGTATTTCAGCAGGTAAGGCACGAAACGCTTGTCGCACGACAACTCGTTGCCGATACGGATGAACGGGGTACGGTCGGCAATGCCGGAATCCGTGAGCATGGCACAGATCTCATCCACTGCCCGGTTGGTGTACGACAACAGCAGGATGGAGGTGTCCGGTTCGCTCAGGGCTTCTTCCACCATGAAGCGCAGGGCACCCGACGCATGACGGATACGCTGGAGGACATGGGCTTGGATGTGGAGCGCCTCTGCCCGGTGCGCAAGGACTGGAATGACGATCTCTGCGCCAAATTCGAGAGGAAGGAGAAAGACGCATGAACGAAAACATATGGCCCCTGATTTTGCTTGGCGGCGGACTGCTGGCATTTTTGCTTGTCGTGTCCTTTCTCTCCAAGAATTACTCGCTCAACAATTTCAAGAGCAAAACCGTTGGCGACGGTCAGCACGGCACGGCACGTTGGGCAACCCCCAAGGAGATCCACACGACCTATCATGTGGTTCCATTTCGTCCCCGCCGCTGGCGCAAGGGAGAGGAGCTGCCCACGGTGCAGGGCATCATTCTCGGCAGCGTCGGCGGCAGAAACCATAAAAGCGAGGGAGGATTCCTGCTGAAAACCTCTCGCAAGCTGCTGGAAAAGCTGCGACGTCCTGTGGAGGGAAAGAGGAAGACGAAGAAAAAATCAAAGGCTCTCTCAAAAGTCAAAAAGATGATTGAGGAGCAGCGAGATATCCGGGCGCTGGTGGACAGTGATGACATCCACTGTCTGATGATTGGCGCTTCCGGCGTGGGCAAGACTGCGTACTTTTTATACGCGAATTTAGAGTACGCCAGCGCCAGCGGTATGAGCTATCTGGCGCTGGACACCAAGGGAGACTTGGCGCGCAACTACGGTGCCATCGCCTCCCGATACTATGGCTACAAGGTATCTGTCATTGACCTGCGCAACCCAACCCGCTCGGACGGTTTCAATTTCCTGACGCTGATGAATCACTACATGGATATTGCGCGCAAGCATCCGGAGAACCTCGCTGCCCGAGCGCGCGCAGAGAAATACGCCAAGATCCTCGCCAAGACCATTATCAACCCGGACGGCGACGCTGCACAATACGGTGAGAATGCTTTCTTCTACGACAGCGCTGAAGGTTTGCTGACTGCCATTGTGCTTCTGCTGGCGGAGTTCGCCCCACCCAAGGATGGGGAGCCGGAGAAGCGGCACATCGTTTCAGCCTTCAAGCTGGTGCAGGATTTGCTGGCGGTGCCGAAGTCAAGAGGCAAGAATGGCTTTCAGCTGCTCATGGATGAACTGCCACCGGAGCATAAGGCCCGGTGGCTGGCAGGCGCCGCCCTCACCAGTGCGGATCAATCTATGGCTTCGGTCATGTCCACCGTCATGTCCCGCCTCAACGCCTTTCTGGATACGGAGCTGGAACAGGTCATCTGCTATGACAGCCCCATCAATGCCGAAATGTTTGCCTCGGAGAAGTGCGCCATCTTTCTGATTTTGCCGGAAGAAGATCCGGCTAAGAATTTCATCGCGGCGCTCATGATCCAAAATCTGTCCCGCGAATTGTTCTCCGTGGCGGATGAAACCGGCGGCAGACTCAAAAACCGCGTGGTGCTGTTTTGTGATGAGCTGGGAACCATGCCGCCCTTTGACATCCTGCCCCTATTCAGCGCAGGGCGCTCCCGCAGACTGACGCTGGTGCCCATTATCCAAAGCCTCGCCCAACTGGAAAAGAACTATGGTAAAGAAGGCGCGGAAATCATATGTGACAACTGCCAGGACACCATCTTCGGCGGTTTTGCACCGCAGAGCAAGACAGCGGAAGCTCTCTCCTCGGCGCTGGGTAGCCGGACGGTGCTATCCGGCTCTGTCAGCCAGGGCAAGGAGAGCAGCCAGTCCTTGCAGATGATGGAGCGTGCGCTCATGACGCCGGATGAATTGAAATCCATCCCCAAGGGAGAGTTTGTGGTGATGAAAACGGGAACGCATCCCATGCGCACCAAACTGCGCCTCTTTCTGGATTGGGGCATCACCTTTGATCCGGACGGCTATCGGATGCCGGAGCGGGCAGCCCGAAAGATCTCCTACGTAGACCAGGGCGAACTCGTCCGCAGCATCCATCGGAGTTGCACAAAGAGTCCCTATAACATGGAGGGAGGCAGATGAGTCAATTCAACTTTATTTACGCCGAGGAGCATCTGAGCCACCGAGAGAAGGCGGTCTATATCTACCTGCGGGACCGGGCGGACGCCTCCGGCGTCTGCTGGCCGGGGATCAAAACCATTGCCCGAGAATTGGGACTTTCGCCGCGGACTGTCCAGCGGGCACTGGCAGATCTGGAGCGCAGGAAGCTCATTGAGAAGCAGAACCGCCGCCGCTCCAACGGCAGCCTCACCAGCAATTTATATCGGCTGACAAAGCACAAAACGTCACAGCCTCCCGCCAAGGGGGGACTGTGACGTTTTCCCTTTCAAAATTCTGTCCATAGGGTAGCGTCACCATGGCGCATCCAGAAGAGCCTACTCTACCGGAGGATACAGGACAGAGAAAGAACAAGAATATGGAGGAACTTATGAAGATGATCGTTAGAAGAACAGCGCTGGCTGTCTGCATCCTTGTCCTGGCATTGATCCTGCCCACAGCTGCTTCCGCTGCCTGCACAGGCTTTGATGACGTGCCGGAGTCTGCGGACTGCTATGAAAGCGTGATATATCTGGCAAAATGTGAGATCGCTGCCGGAACGGGAAATGACTGCTTCTCGCTGGAACAGCTCATCACTGTGGAGCAGTGGGCTGTCATGCTCTGCCGCGCCTATGGTGCGGAAACTATCGGTGACAGCTGGCAGGATGTAGGTCGAAGCAGCGTCGTGGAAGCCTACCGGCAGGGCTGGCTGAACGCTACCGCAGTTACCGCACCGCAGTCACCGATGTGCCGCAGTGTGCTGCTGGAGAGTTGCCTTGCCGCCGCAGATGTTCCGGTTTATGACAGCACGCTCTACGAGGGAGGGGCATCGCTCAGCACGGCTGACAACATCCTGCGCGTGGGGCGGGAGCTCGGGCTGTGCTCTGATGATGCGGATACCAATGCGCTCGTGACGCGCGGAGATGCGGCGATCATTCTTCATGTTGTCCTGACACAGAGCTTCCGCATTGAGGAACCGCCTGTACCGGTGACGTTGGTGAATGCGGCAGGTGTCAATGTCAACGATTTCCTGCTGGAACTGCGGAAATTACCCAAACAGGTCCTCGATGTCTTCAATGCCGCTGGCTGGACATATTGCATCGACTTCGACTACATGGGCGGCCTCAGCAAGAAACTGAACATGAGCTGCATTGGAGCCACCAGCTACAGCCGGAAAACCATCTACATCTCGGAGGCCAGCGCGACGCTCCACGAATTCGGACATTTTCTCGATTGGATGCTGGGATTCCCTGCAGAGCATGAACAGCTCTTTCGTGCAGAAGCTGCCGCCGCGCCGCTGCGGAACTATGTCAAAACCAACGCCAGAGAATACTTCGCAGACTGCTTTGACTACTGCATCATCCACGGCAACGATTCGAAAATGATGGAGATCCTTAGAAAGAATGCACCGCAGACCTGTACATATTTTGAGGAATTAAAGAAAGACAACTGGAGCAGATAAGAGCAAAAGCCGGAAATGTCTTTCTATTATGGAAATACCATACATCTGCTGTTTTCCTTGCGTTCTTTTAGAAAACACAGGAAATCATCTAGCACTTTGAATGTGCAATCGAAATCGGTTGCGAAGATTTTGCTCTCCGTCATACTCGTCATCAGAAACGATGCCAACCAGTCTTACATCCAATCGCTGCACACACAAAAACGAAAGTAGCGGTTGAAGTTTCGTACTTTCACACAGAGTCAGTGTATACACGGTTCTACATGTTTGAGGGGCTTTGTTGTTCTCGCTGGCAGTAATTTCTCTCATCTCAAATGTGAGTGCAAAGGGCTGGACTTCTGCTTTCTTAAGTAATCCTGTAACCACGAATATACCATCGCTTGTTTTTCCTGCCGGTAAGACTTGCGAGAGATCGCCCTTCATTATGTAAGGCACAATATCCTTAAATGGTTCAGGATCATAGTCATCTATACCATTACAGATTGTTTCGTAGCTGACAAATGACTTTTCTAAAAGTTCTTGAATCCCGTTAAGGCAGCCTGGGTTTTCAAATTCATTAAGGGCTACTTTTCTGAAACTGTTCATGTTTCCTTCTCTTTTTTGCCAAGGTGTTTGACCGACAAAAGCACATACATTTTTTGGTAATTCAACGCGATAGACGTTGACAAATATTGTGTCTTGACGTAAAGTTATTTTACATTATAGCGCTTTGGAGGGGACTAGTCAACTATGCGCAGTGAAGAGAAGGCTATGTTGTTAAAAAGGATGGTGGAGAACCTGCCAATCTTACGCTCAAAATTAAATATCACGCAAGAACAGTTGGCAGAGTTACTTGATGTTTCGAGGCAGACTATTTCATCAATTGAGAACGGTCAACGTAAGCTGCCGTGGAGTGTATTTCTCGCACTTATATTGATATTCTTTCGGAATGAACCCACAAAACATTTGTTAGTGGCACTTGATATATATACCCCTGCATTAAATGACTATCTCAGTATATCAAAAAACGGTGGAGGAATATAATATGGCACTTATAGATGTTATCAAATATGAAGGCGGAAACAATGTTTTGGTATGGAAACATCCGCGAGAAGATTTCAATACAGCGGCACAACTCATCGTCCACGAATCACAAGAAGCTGTTGTTTTCAAAGATGGAGAGGCATCTCACCCCTATATGGTAGGCCGCCACACAATTGAATCCGATAATATTCCGGGGATCAGGCATGTAGTGGGTCTAGTGACTGGCGGCATATCCCCGAATCACTGCGAGGTTTACTTCGTCAACAAGGCATATTCGATGAATGTCTTATGGGGAACGGCTACTCCGTGGACGATTCAGGACCCTTCGCTTCAAATTCCTTTTTCCATGAGGGCACATGGGCAATTCGCTGTGCATGTAGTAGATTCTAGGAAATTGCTCGTAAAGATTGTCGGTACCATGACAACTTTTACGCATAAAACTATAGGAGATTGTTTTAAGGGTATTTTCATTAACCGCATTAAAGATCATATTTCAAATGTCATGCTCGATGAGCAAATTGGATATGCGCAGATCAACTCGCAGTTGTCACTCCTGTCGGAGCAAGTGACTCCGAAACTATCCGCTGTGATGGAGAAGTATGGACTTGCCCTAGAGGAATTTGCAATAGAATCTATCAGCATCGTTGAAGATGAAGCCTATTCGAAGATCCGAGATGCACAGGCCAACCGTGCCGCTCGAATCATTGAAGGTAGTACGATTCAAGAGGAACGTGGCTATAATGTTGCTTTAGCGGCAGCCAAGAATACGGGAACAGGCGGACAAATGGGACAAGTAATGGCCGGAATGGCCGCAGGTGCTGCGGTTGCTCCGGTTATCGGTGGCACAATGAGAAATGTCGTCCAATCAATGAATGGCGCAGTCGATGGACCTAACTCACGGGTGGATCAATTCAGCATGGGTGCCGTTCGCGCAAAAGATAACATCAATCCTGAGGGGAATACAGTTTGTCCCTCTTGCGGTGCAAAGCAACAACCTGGGGCGCGGTTCTGTAATCAGTGCGGCAACCCAATTGAAACGACCTCGGCAGAAATAACTTGTCCTTTCTGCGGTGCGGTGATTCAAGCTAACAGCAAGTACTGCTACCAATGTGGCAGCAACCTATGCGGAGGTCTGAAATGAAAACTGGTTTGAAAAGAATTTGGCCGATTATTGCTATTTTGGCATTGTACGCGGTCGTATTTAATGCCATTTCTTTCATTTGTGCCGTAGAACTAACAAATAATTTTTGGTGTGGATACGCTTTCATTATGCTGTCTTGGCTTTGCGCGGTAATCGTTGCAATACACACTGCTCTGTACAGTGGACGCAATTGCGTAGAAAACGCTCTATTTATAAAAGCCCCCAGCATATTGATTTCTGTGATTTATCTACTGGCCCAAACAGCTTTTGGCATTGCTGTTATGGTAATTACATCCTTTAGCATTAAGGCAGCGGTATGTATTCAGATTGCACTTTTTGCACTATATCTATGCATTGTTATTGCCCTTGTGATGTACGAAAAAAAGGTGCGAGGGAACAGCTGATATTTTGGTTTTGGGTGGAGATGTTAATTATGAAAGAATGTAAGTATTGTGGCACAAGTTATAAGGATGAATTAACCGCATGTCCGAATTGTGGTGGAAATCTTTTCTACAGTGGAGAAGAGCTTGCAGAAGCTGAGGAATATGCGAAAAAAGAACGGGAGAATCAGCAGCGGGCTATTGCTGAGCCAAAAAGCAGAGCCGGAAAGGTGGCCGGCATCGTTGTGGGTATTGTGGTGCTAATTGCTGTCATAATTGCAGTTGCCTCCAACGCATACAACAATCATGCTGTAAGTAGTGGCTTGAGTCGTGCTGATATGGAAGAAGCGTATAATCGGGGTATGGCGTACTATAGCAAAAAAGACTATGTCGCAGCCATAGCGGAACTGAAAAATGTCAGTACCGAAAGCAAGTATTACAACGAAGCGTCTGAGACATTGAAAAATGCTGTCGTGGCATACGGCGAAAATGCATTGTCCCGCGTGACTACATATGCAGACAACAAAGATTATGAGATGGCCTGCTCGGTTCTTACCGAAGTGATGCAAACAATCCCATCTGATTTACAGATTGATGAAACATCAATCGTTAGTTCTCTGCAAGATTCTGCATTTAATATTGCTGAGGATTGTCTCGCTGGCGGCGATTATTCTAACGCTATTCCTCTCTTGCGCACCGCAAATGGATTAGCTGCAAATGCAGCCATTGACTCTTTGCTTGAGAAGAGCGTTGGCGAATATCGGGATATGACGATTGCTCAAGCAAATGCCGCATTGGATGACGAAGGGTATGAGGCAGCTGTTGCCATCGTAAATCAGAGTTTGTCTGTCCTTCCTGATGATGCTACAATGTTGCATTTGATTGAGGAATATGAAGCATATAAGCCTATTTTGCTTTCAACATTCAAGGTTTTCGAAAGTAGCAATGTTTATTATGATGATTCAGCAGAAGATATCGTAGGCAATGTATATACCGATACATACTGTTTGCAAGGAGATATGCATGTACTTATTGGGGGCGGCTTACGAGAAGGGGGCAATAGTTATTTAGAGATCTACATCGGCGGGGAGTACACTACTTTTTCTGCAACTATTGCGCCCTCTAATGAGTGGAAAAACCGCAGCGAATATCCCAATTGTACAGTAGATATTTACGGTGACGATGTCTTGCTAAAAAGCAATAGCTTAAACTGCAAAGATACGGCGTTTAATATTTCTGCTGACATTTCAAATATCAACTATTTAAAAATAAAAGTAACTAATTGCATATACAACGGCGAAGTGCTGTTGATAAATCCTGTTGTATCTAGATAACCAAATGGGAGGGAACACATATGAGCATTACCTTGATTGAAATAGATGCGTTTCCTCGCTACGGGATGTTTGATTCGTCTAAAGAAATGGCAAAGAAGCAGGTTCAATCCAAATTCCTTGACCTTCTGACCTTTTTGCACTCATTGTCTGCCGTCGAACAAGTGGTGTATGAGTTAACATTTCTTTCAGGCAAAAAGATGCCCCGTACAATTCTTTCTGTTCACGCCTTGGATAATGTTCCTGATAGCAAATCGGCGGAGAAACTTGCCACACATATTATGGAAAGGCTCAAACATTCTTTCTACTCTTGCGAGCAGTTAGTTGGCGTGCAGATGACGAATACCGCTACCGAAATACGCGAAATCTTATCAAGTGAAATTGTTGCGCTTTTTAAGAGTGAAAAAGTGATAGGCAGCAACACTTCTTACGCTGGATATTACTATTACACAGATGTACTGCAATTGGGCAGAGAGTCACCGGCAGTAGACAACTATAACGATCTTTTCAATTTTCTGCTCAACACGGAAAGAAGTCTTGTTTCGTTTCAACTCATACCGACGGCATTTTCGCAATCAGAAGTATATGCACTCAGTACACTTTCTTCCGAGTTAAAAAGTATTGTAGATGGAGTTCCAATGGGTGGGCAGATCTATCGAGATGCCTCTGTAGAAGAGCCTCAAAAAACATATGCCTACTACACAGAACAACGCCTGCAGCCACTCTACTTTTGTAATATAGTGGCAGCTTCCGCAACGGGTAATGTAGATGGCCTTGCTGCTACCCTCAAGGCGAGCATCCAATCTGCTACTCTCTCACCAGTAAGCATTGATGCTGTGCATATTGATATGGGTGGGGCTGTAAAAGACTACTTTCATTTTCCGTGGACTTTGGCCAATACTGCACTTTTCAGTTGCAGGGATTCCGCCATTTGGAATAATTCACCTTTCCAACCCGTAAATCTCATGCGACTTCCGTTCCTCTATACTGCAGCAGAGGCCGCTCTGTTTTTCCGTCTTCCAATTGACGATGAAGAAATCCGCGGAATCAAGAGCAACAAAATCGCAAATACAAATGAAACGATCAGTGCTGCGGTAGTAGACCCCTCAAATATCTGCTTTGGAGCGTTATCCGATTCTCCGCAAACTCTGTTGGGGGCAAAACTATCCGACTTTACTCGACATGCCTTAATTGTGGGAACACCGGGAAGTGGAAAGACAACATTTGCAATCAACTTACTGATGCAGTTTTATCAGAAGGACGTTCCGTTTTTGGCAATCGAACCCACTAAGACGGAATACCGCGCAATGCTTGATAGAATCCCTGACTTACAGATTTTCACACCCGGCAACAGCAAAATATCTGCCTTCTCAATCAATCCATTCGCACCGCCACCGGGAATCACAGTTGAGCAATACACCCCAGCACTGATGAGTGCATTCAAGGCGGCCTTTGATATGGAGACTCCACTTGATGTCATTTTTGCAAGTGCCATTAGAAAATGCTACACAAAGTACGGATGGAAAAACAACAGTTGCGTAGGAGATCCTGATGTCCGGCTTTTCGGCTTGTATGAGTTTATCTTAACTTTTAAGGAGTTGGTCGCTTCATCCGCCTACAGCAGAGATGTTCGGAGCAATATTGAGACAGGCGGAACATTTCGCTTGATGAACCTGATTCAGCAAAATAGTGTCCTGTATGATACTGTAAATGCAATTAATCCCCTCGACTTAATCAGTAAGCCAACGGTTATTGAGCTCAATGCTATATCAGATGATGAGCAAAAGGCCCTTTTGATTTCATTGATTCTTATTCAGATATCACTTTATACAATATCAATGGGGGCAAGCTGTGGGCGGTTGAAAAATGTTATTCTGCTTGATGAAGCCCATGTCCTTCTTGGACACAACTCCGATTTCGGTATGCGTGGGAGAGCCAAAGAAGCAGCCGTAAATCTTTTTCAAAAGATGATTGCGGAAATCAGAGCTGCTGGAACGAGTATGATTGTTGCAGATCAGATGCCGTCTCAAGTTTCAAGAAGTGTCGTTGCGAACACAGATATTAAGGTCGCATTCCGATTGGTCGAGAAGGAAGAGCGTGAAATCATCGCAAATAGTACCGGCATGACACCTGACTATATGAACTTCCTTTCACGGATGCAACCCGGCACTGCGGTTATTTACTATTCAAGGTTGGAAACGCCCAAAATTATATGTACTCCGAACTTTAGAGATAAAGAAGGTATCCGACTGAACCTGACTGATTCGGAATTAAAAAGACAATTGGATATCGCTCATGTCACCCACGAAGGAACGCCCCCCTTCTATGAATGCCGGTCGTGCCAGCAATGTGGAGGAAAATGCTCACTAAAGTTGCGCATGCAGGCGGACTACTACGCAGGACGTATCATGGTTTTGTTTAGCAACAAAATTACCGATTCGGAAACTTTAACAAAATATATGCTCAGATTACACGAACTGGTTATTCAGTACGAGAAGCAGAGCCGTCACGATCTCCCTATCAAGACATTATGTAATTGTACGAAAATTAATTTTATTCGTAAATTCATGTTGGAAAAACAGACAAAGTTAGAAGGAGAACTGGCTGAAAAACTATTGAAAGAAGCTTTAATACCGGAGGTGAAAGGGATATGAGCGACTTCGAATTTGATGCCATTGATATGAGTACTGACACTGATGATATTGAGTTGGACGGCGGTGACTCGGCTGAAGGGTTTGAAGGTGGCATGGATAGCGACGAGAAGTTTGGAGACTCTGCAGTTGAGCGCGACTATTCGGATGATTTTTACCACGCTGAGAGAATGTCTGAAGAGGAGGTGCAGCGCATAGATGATCTTTGGGATGACTCCAGAGAATTTCGGGAAGTTGAACCGTACAAAGCTATTTCGCAGAGCGAAATGGCTGATATTGGCAATGATGTTTCAACTATAGAAGAGCGATTCTCAAACGAAATAGATGCGATGTCTTTAGATGAATTGCAAGCTGAACATGACAGAATAGAAGCAATTGCACAAATGAATGATATGGATATATTTGCTGAGTATGACCAGCAACAGCAGGCAAACAATCTGATAGGCAACATGTCAAAGGAACAGTTACTGGATTTGAAAGATAGTGTAGAGGCGCACGACCCACAAACATTGGATTTTTTTGGAATTGATAGCGACGATACAGCCGACGCTCCTAAACTGTCTCTCAAAAAGAGACTATAAATCGTTGTAAAATTCTTTCGTTGACAGACTGTTCCTGCTCTAAAATTGCGAAAAGTGGGTGGATATTTGTGCTCATTGATAAGCTTTTTAAACCTAAGGAACACGGAAAACAAGACTACTACGAGATAGAGCATTTCGAGTATAATAGAAATAAATATGCTGCGCTTATCAAAGGAAACGATCGGAACAACATCGTACTCCAAAAGGTTGTCAAAGGAGATGACAAAAGAACATTTAGATCCCTTAGAAAACAAAGAGGAGTTTTTCGGCGTTCAATCAATTTCTGACCGTGACAAGTACTCGCAAGAGGAAAACTTCACGCCGACTCACCTTAGTAATACTCGCCGCCACAGTTGCTGCATTTTCGATTTACACATGGTATGTTTTCTCATATACATGTGATGCGGTTATAGCCGAGATGTTCTCTTTTTGTTTACTCCTGGCACTATTCCTCTGCATTTGCAGCTTTCCAGCAAGTCCAGGATTTTCAATAAAATGCATTACGCATATCGCCGTTTTATCGCTCGCTTATACCGCAATCGTCTTCGTTCTGAACAACCTGTGGCGGTATATTGAGTGGAATGTATGGATTCTCGGTCCGCATTTTCTCCACTTGAAGACATCCGGAAAGTATTGGTCATATTTTCAGGTACTAGTTTCGGACTTTAACTATCGCATCGGTATTGGGGCGTATCGCTATTGGATTGTGTTCTTTATTGCGGCAGTTGCTCTGACAATTAAATATGTTATACAAATGTCCGTGGCAAAAAGGCACGCATGGTGAGAGGTTTGATTAAGCAGATTGCTGTCCTACACCAGATTTTCGAAGTATTATACATCGTCTTGTGTTCAATCGATTCCGAATTTCAGTGCTTACAAGGCCGTCGCCCGCTTTTAAGGCAGGTGTCGTAGGAAACGCTTCATTGAATATCATAGGCCAGCAAAACATGACTGCACTTTCTAGTGTTAAAGATCTTGGACTGCTTAGAGTAAACCTAGTTATATTCAAAGCGAGCGATAGAATCCTGATTGCGATCCCACAGCGCATCCGAGAATTCGTCCCTACAGCAGCTACAAGGCTTGTACTTATGGCAAATTGGAAGCTTGAATGTGAGGAATGCTGGGAAGTGACAATCATCAGGTAGTAGCTCACAGTCGGATTTATGAAGGAGTTTGGCCTGCGGATCGCCGGAGTCGCCGAGGCTGTGATGGCCGCCTTCGGCTGCATCCTGCCGTCATTGCTCATCGTTTCCCTCCTGGCCTGAATCTATTGCCGTCACCAGTGGGGGATGATCCTCCAGGGCATCCAGTACCCCCTCCATCCGGCAGTAGTGGCCCTTATCGCCTCGGCAAGGCCCTCCATCCTCTGGCAGGGGTCCTTCCATGGGCTGCCCCCGTCTGTGCGAAAAGCTCTTTCACTGGCTGGGCTCCTGACTCTTCCTCTGAGCCTTCTTCCAGTTGCGAAAGTTCCGCTGGAGTCCCATCCTGATAATGCTCCTCTGCTGCACCGCCAGCCTCACCCTGGGCCTGCTGGCAGAACTGATGTGAGTTTCCGTCCCCGACTGCGGGTGCGAAACTATTTCCCTGCTCTGCACTGGGCATAGGACTTCTCAGCCATACAGGATCTATTTTCGCACCCCGCCGGAAAGTATACATTTCCTTGACAGCAGCTTACTTTCTATGCCAAAATTGAGAAAGGCTTCCATTTGACAAAACAACGGTAAGGTAGGTGAGGAATCATGGCTCACATGGCAGATCTCTCCGCAATCATTCAGACTTTCAGCCCTTATTTCCCAAAAGAAGGTATCCATTGGGATACCCGCTTTGCCCTCCAAACGGAACTCCGCACCATCGAATGCGATGGAAATTTCGTCCTTTACAACACCGTCCTCAACAATCCCGTCGTCCTCAACCAAGATGCTAGGAACGCCGTATCCGCGTTGGATCAAAAGACTCTGCGGGAGCTTGCTCAGGATTCCGAACATTGGGCGCTGGCAGAACTCCTGATTCATGCATTCCACTTGCTTCCTGTCCCCCTGAACACTCGCAGAATCTGTGCCATCAAGAATGCAGAATATCTCCAATCAGTAGCAGATGGCAAATCCATCAAGATGCTGGATTTGCGCATTTCGGAAGCATGCAACTTCGGCTGTCCCCACTGCATCGCCCATGACGCCAACAAGAGTCGGATTATGACGTTGGATACGGCAAAATCTATTGTTGACACTTATATTGCATTCCTTCAAAAGCATCAGCCAGACAACCGCAAGCTTTCACTTCACTATGGAAACTGCGAACCACTGATGAACTTCAATGTTCTCCGAGCCGTGCATGAATACTGTCTTACCCACTATCCGGAATTTGAAGTAGAGGCTGCCGTCAACACCAACCTTTCCCTTCTTACAGAGGAAATGGCAGAATACTTCACAAAGTCTGGAATCGCTGTTTACACTTCACTGGATGGTCCTCCCACTGGAAACGACGCCATCCGCGTTTACCGAGATGGTCGCGGAACATACGCCTCCATCTGGGAGAAGATGGAGATGCTGCGAAAAATAGGAAACCCAATTCTGGGTATCAGCGTCACCATCAACGATAAGAATTTCCGGTATATCGACGACAATTTTATCGATTGGTGCACTGATCAAGGCTACTTGAGCGTCGCCTATGACTTTGACCTCATCCACTGTCTCTCGCTTTCCACAGAACAGCAGGTGGAGTTCCTGATCCACAGCTGGCAGGCTTTCACCGCCCGAGGCATCGAATTCTTTGGCACCTGGGAAACGCCGTTCCTGAACTTCTCCAACGAAAGCATCGTGGAGAATCGTCACGGGTTCTGCAAGGCTGCCATCGGGCGGAACCTCTCAGTGGATTCCCTCCGGAACATCTACCTCTGCGGTTTTCATGATGATCAAGTCTGCTCCCTAAATGATCTGGAAACTGCAATCAAGCCAAGCGGCAGCTTCTACCAGCGAATCGAAGAGCGGCTCGTCGGCAACCTGCCGTACCCCTGCCTAGGCTGCATCTTTGAGGGTGCCTGTAACGGTCAATGCCTTATCACCGGCAAGCACCCAGAAAAACTCCTGCCTCAATGCGAGTTCTATCAAAAAATGACGGAAGCTATGATTCGGATCAACGCTTCCGATGAGGAGGATGACGCTTGAGCCAAGAAACACAATCCTCTCGGATGAAATATATCGACAAGCACGCATACTTCCGCTGTATGGAGTTATCTGTCAGCGAGAGCTGCAACTATCAGTGCCGCTACTGCATTTTCTGGCGAAACAATCGCCGCCGCGCACTGATGTCCCAAGAGTTGGCCCTAGCAGTCACAGACAAATACCTGGACTACCTGGAGTGCCACGTCCAAAGCATCCGACAGCCCCTTATCTACTTTGGGACGGGAGAACCTCTGTTGGCTTGGCCGACAATCAACATAGTATCCCGCCACATCCGGAAACGAATGCCTTCCCTTCGCCTAAGTCTGATTACCAATGGTAGCCTAGTAACACCGGAAATCCTGCAATCCGCCAAGGATCTTTGCATCGATGTAGGCCTTTCCATCGACGGAGAACGCAAAACGCAGAATCTCAATCGCCCCATGCAACAGTCCGGCCGTCCCATCGATACCTACCAAGCCGTCATCGACGCGCTGGAACTTGGGCGGAGCATAGATTTTTCCTTCTACTCCCTGAGTGCGACCTATAACCGCCCAGGCTTCACCCGGGATGCCCTGCATGTTCTTTCCCTTTGTGAGAAATACAGCATCCGGGAGTTCTCTCTAGACTATGACATCTCCAGCCTCACCCCCGAGAACTATCAGGATGTGGCGGAGGAGTTGCTCTCCCTTTATACGATCGCCCAAAAAAAGCAGATCGGCGTTTTCGGATACTGGCTCATCCCCTATCTGAATCAGAAGGAGGGAGATGGTTTCCACTGCTACTGCGGAAACTCCACTGCAAACAGTATCTGCATCACACCTGACGGCGAGATCAAAGTCTGTGGTTACGATCCGCGCTCCTTTGGGGTACTGTCCGATTTTGAGAGCATCTTGCAAAACCCAGAATATCGGGCGTACCTACAACAATACAATGACGGCAGCGAGTACTGCCATGGTTGCGAGTTGTACACGCTCTGCTGTGGCCAGTGCATTTTCGGTGACCGCTCCCAAGAAACCTGGCAAGTGAATTGCCGTTTCATGAAGTATTTGATGGAAAAACTAAGGAAAGGAGATGAGTGCAATGCTTAAGGCAAAACGTTTCCGCAAGCAGGTAATCCGCTGCATGATGAGTAAGCGGACAAACTGTTGCTGAGTAAGACCGCACCGACAAGCGCCGTGAGGACTGCCAAAGCGGCCTCAC
>OGUQ01001972.1_pt1 | contig 15402 bp, 14 predicted proteins | sample 1574701 | NCBI WGS metagenome assembly OGUQ01 (sample SAMEA2582087, study PRJEB24529) | metagenome | biome: Human gut stool | place: China | collected 2011 | reverse complement strand
TTCAGACCCCTAAATTGACCCCTAAAGTTTAGCCCCCCAAATATTTTGGATACCCCTAGAAACGTTTGTTTCTTCAAACCGGCTTTTCTTTCGCTCCTTTATCCGTTATAATAAGCATAGGTGATCGTATGTACAGATTAAAAGAAGATACCATGGCAGAACTGGAAATCAAAAAAAGCAGATTTCTCTGTTATCTGCATAAAAGCTTTTCCGAAGCGGATGCCAAGGAGTTTATACAGCAAATCAAAAAGCTTCATCCAAACGCAAGGCATCACTGCTATGCCTTTATCATCGGAGAACAGAATGAGCTGCAGCGAAGCAATGACGACGGGGAGCCGCAGGGGACAGCCGGTGTCCCCATGCTGGAATGTCTGGCAAACCGTCAGATGCAGGATACCGTTGCGGTATCTGTCCGCTATTTTGGCGGTATTAAGCTGGGAGCCGGAGGACTGATTCGTGCCTACTCAAAAAGTGTATCCAATGCACTGGATCAAGCCGTCATTACACAGAAGCAAAAACGCCTGGTGTATTCCATGACCTTCAGCTATGAGCTGATCGGAAAGCTGGATCACTATTTCCGGCAAAATGAGGTTGCTGTTTTAGATAAGGATTACGGAGAACAGGTTACCTATCTCTGGATGTGCAAAGAGCCTCTGGATGCGGATATGGCAGAGATTACAAACGGGCGCTTTCTGCCGGAATTTATAGAGGAACGCATCGTTGATGTGGAAGTCTAATGCTGTCGCCGTCTGATATCTTGTGATGATTGTTGGAAGGATTGATGCTGTGACCCAAAGGGTATACGGTTATATTGAAGAAGAAATGGACACAGAGATTTCTATCCTGCATGAGCAAAGAATTTAATAACTCTCTGCAAACTCGGATTTCAAGCTTGATTCCCGCATGAAACAGGAGTGTAAAATTCGCTCAATGCTATTTGAAGAACATGACAGTATTTTTACAGGAAGCTATGGAAGCAGTGGTCACCTGTACTTTTATCCTTTCTATGCCGATAGGTTCCCAGTATAAGAAGTCCGAGGAACATACGGAGATGAATGAGAAGATTTTCAGCTTTGACGGTCCTACATGTGCAGGCGCATGCAGATTATTCCAAAGCAATAACAGCCAAAATAGCAGGAGTCATCATTGATTTCTGCTTTTTTATCGTATCTCCTGAAATGCTGTACGGGATAAAGCAATATATATAAAAAAGAAGGAGCTATCCTCCTCTTCCTATACGATTCAATGATGGGAAAAGAAATGCTCTGTATCCTGTTCATAAACCGAAAGGAAATTCAACAGAAAGCGCTGTGCCAGAGAAGCCGGCTTTACCGAAGCCCTTGCCTCATCAAAGGTAAACCAGGCAGCCCGGTCCACTTCCCATGTACTTACATTTCTCCAGGCATTCACTGTCAATAACCACAGCAAAATTGAATATCAATGTGTTGGTTTTCGGAAAATACTCACTGCGCAGAAAACGGTATTCCAGCACCTTTCTTCCAATCTCCTCCTGCATCTCCCTAATCATGGCATCCTCTGCACACTCTTCCTTATTGACGTAGCCTGCGACCAGTATATTATTAGGCTTTCCATACTGCTGTATCATCAGAATTTTATCCCGCTTCGGATTCAGTGTCACCATGGAAATCGCTGTACTGAAAATAGGAAAGCGATATGCACGGCATGATTCACAAAAGGGAACCATTCCCTCATGCTCCAGCTCCTTCATATGCAGCTTCTCTCCGCATTCATAACAATATTTCATAACGTCACCTCACAATCATATCTATTATACGCCTGTTTATGTTTGACATGCAAAAGAAAGAAACCTCTCGGTTTCTTATCTCAGTTCTTTTACCAGCTTCCAAAGCTCGCTGTAGGAAACAAAGCCAATGGCATCACATTTCTCCTTTGCCACCTGACGCTGCTTCTTGACATTTCCTTCATGCACCCTGTTCAGATTGTTCTTATCCATCATGTACTGCACATAGGAGAATTTTTTCAGCAGGAACCAGTTTGCGATGATGTTGTTAATACATTCTTCCTTATCATCGCATTTCGCAAGAATGTCTCTCAGATTTACCAGCTGGTAGCTCGCGATCTTCTGAGCAAGTTCATACATTTCATCATAGTTCAGGAACAGCTTTGCATCAAGCTCTCTTTGTACAATACCAGCCTTGCGGTTTCTCTCGAAAAAGCTTTCCACCGTATCCAGCAGGGTATCAACACTTTCCTTGTTTACACTTAAGGCGATAATCTCATTCCGCGTTCCTTCATATTCATTCTCCGGTTCGCTCATGACATAATACAGCGCCTTTGCCATCACATATTCCTCTTTATCTCCCAATGTAAGAATAATCGCCTTCTGGTGTTCATCAAAGCTTCCATATACAACATACGGACATTTGATTGTTCCCTTCGGCAGTTTAAATGAATCCTTGTAGCGTATAATCTGATTGGCAATCGCATCCTTGTTGATGTTCAGCCTCAGATTTGCACAAATTTTCAGATTATGATCCTTTTCAAAGAGCTGCGAAAGGATAGTGTAGTCGTCCTCTTTTCCTTCTGCTGTTTCTATGATGGAAAGATAATCTTCTAGGAAACCATTGAATTCACAGATACCGGTATCTGCTTCTCTTACGTCTTTTACTTCACATAAAATATCATAAATAGCCATAGTTCTCTCCTCCTTTCCCTGTCGTATTTTACATTTGAAGATAAAATGAACTATGTATGTCTATATGGATACAGATTCACCTTCATAACCAGTATATGATGTTTATCTGCCGAATTATTCCTATTTCTTAAAAATGTAAGGGGATTCCTAACTTAATTTTACAACCTTTTGAGAATTTTTCAACATATTTTTCCATAATTGGTCGTTTTCTTCTCATATTTCTTCCGCAATCCATCCAGAACAGGGGGATTACTGCCTATATTTTGCATATGCTTACAAATGGCAAGGTATATGTAAACAGGAAGGGATCTTCGGATTCCATAAGAAAACAGACTGTAAAGCACATAAGAAATACTTTTCTGCCAATCATGTGCATACCGCCTGAAAAGAAAAAGACGGATATCCGTCCATTCTAATTATGTAATTGCCCGCAAAAGCTGGGAAGCAGAGCGCAAACGATTTCTGCCGATATCGCGGAGGCCGCAGCACAGTTTTTCTCAAATTCCCCGATTCCTTTGTGCTCCGCCGTATCGGTTATCGTGCGTATGGCCAGAAAGGGAAGCTTGTTCACATAACAGACATGGGCAACAGCTGCTGTTTCCATATCGGTGCATAACGGGGTAAAACCAGTCAAAATCTGTTCTCTGTTTTCCTCTGTCACACGCTGCTCACCGCTTACCATTGTTCCAAATAAAATCACCCGCTTTGTTGTATTGCTGTAGGCTTTCGCAGACTGCAGTAGGTTTTCATCTGCATAAAAATACACACTGTCCATCCAGGGATGAAACTCTGTCAGAATATCATCCGCCACATCATGATAGGCGATTCTCTCGGAAATCACGGTATCAAAAAGCTGCACTTGTTCCTGTATGCCCCCTGCAGTACCTGCGTTAATGATACAGTCCACTGCAAAGCAGTCAATCAGCAGCTGTGCCGCAATTGCCGCATTCACCTTACAGACACCGCTGTATAAAAGGACCACTTCCACACGATCAATGTTTCCGCAATGAAAGGCGAGCATCGCTTTCTCGATCACTTCAGTCTCCTTTACATATGGTAAAAATGCCGCCAGCTCTGTATCACCGGCACACAGTATTCCAATTTATTTCATATATGACTCCATTTCTCCGCTTTCTTATTCGGATACAAATATCACATGTAAATTATTTTAAATTGTTTATTTTATCAGAGTTTCTTTCACGCTATTCTTTCCTTCAGCTTCCTTCCCCACGCTTTGTTTTCGTATCCCTTTTCATGCAGTCCTGTTCCTTATCTCTGTGTATTCCAAACCAGTCTGCTTTTTATATTATCAATCCTTAAAATACCAGTGATTGTCCTCTAACGTACGTAAATCCTGTGGATATAGGGCCGGTACTTCCAATAAAACCGTCTTTGATGTTCCTGCATCCCATGTATAAAAGCGATACACCGGTATAACATATGGCAGATAAGAGACATATCCTTCCTTTCTTCCGCCATAGGACAGCTCCACATGTAAAAATTCAAGTTCACCAATAGAAAATTCAGAAGGCTCCAGCGTGCTGTAAAACCCTCCCTGACGCATTACCTGTTCTGCCTCTTTCCTGCTCATGATAGTAAAATCCTGCAGCTGCTCCAAATTTTTATCATATGGAAAACTCAGATAATATACACCATCTCCCGCATTTGTTAGTGTGGCACCCTCTTTTACCTGATACAGCAGGCTCTTTTTATCATCATCCTCTGCCTGAAAGATTTCCGTTTCGCAAATCATTGTTCCATTTCCCATACTGATATTACAGCTCGTTTGAATATCTCCTCTTTGAAAGGAGAACAGCTCAGGATATGTCTTTATCAGCTCTTCTGCAATCTTTTGCTGCTGTGTTCTTGTACCTTCCTTCTTATCTGTATGCAAAATCAGGCGCAATTCCCCGTTTCCATCTGCCATAATATCTGTGATGTTAAGTATTTTCGATGTTTTTTTCTTTATTGTCTGAAACAGCTCTTCCGCTTTCTTTTTATGCTTCTGCATTTCTTTTTCCGGGATAGAGTCCAAATTCGCTCCATTACCATACTGTTTTCTGAAAACAGGTAGGGTGCTTTGTATATCCAGGCGATCCTTCTCATACGGCATTTCTTTTATTTTTTTCTTTTGTATGAAAGCCTTATCCGTAACCCCCATACCTCCTATCATATACGTCTTTGTCTGCGGCTCATAGGTTTCCTTTGGTATCACACGATCCTGTGCTGATCCGGTTTTACTTTCCTTTGCCTGTTCCTGCACCGTACCCGGTACAGCTTCATCCGCTGCTTTATTTTTTTCTATGCTGTTCGCAATCTGCGCGGCGTTTTCCGGCTGCTGTGATAGTGCATTCCTATCATATACATTGAAGCAGATAACAATAACGACACACAGGGCTGTACAGCCATAGATGAAGCGCAGCTGCTGTTTCTGACGGCGCTGTGGATGTTCCTGCTTTGCTGCTGCATGACGTATCCTTTGCTTCAGTTCCTCGCTCATATGTATCTGATCCAGCTCCTCGCGATATTTTCTCATTGCTTGTCCCCCTCTTCCAGTCTGTTTTTCAGCTGCTTTCTTGCCCGATGCAGCCATGTCAGAATCGTCGCCTCTTTCCTTTGCAGTATATCCGCAATCATAGCGACGCTCAGCTCCTCATAATAAAACAAATAAATAACATTGCGATACTTTACAGGCAGCTGCATGACCTCATACAGCAAACCGAAATCTGTATTCTCTTTCACTTTGGCCAGATTTTCCTGCAGCTCCACCGTTTTGCGAAGCCGCTGGTATTTCCAGTAATCCTTGCAAATGTTAACCGTAACCCGTAGTATCCATGCCTTTTCATGGGTTGTTGATGTAAACTGCGGCTTCTTCTTCAGAATATGCAGAAAAACGTCCTGTGCAACATCCTGCGCATCTGCAATATTCCCCATATTCTGCAGGGCAACCCGATACACCATATCGCCATAAACCTCCAGCAGTTCATCCAGATCCCCGCACAGCTGTTCCCTTTCATCCATAAGTTTTCTCCTTCATGTGTAAAACGATCAGCATCCGCATAACATTTCATAAATTCCAATTTTCCTATTGAAAATGTAATGCGGTAACCTTCAGCCTCTCTTTAGCTTTTCCTATGACTGCGTGCAGACGATACGGCAGCTTATCTGTATGCACATCCCGTTCTGTCCAATCTGCCACTTTTATATGACTGCAATACATTTTAATTTCCTGATATTCATATTTTAAAGCATATGCTAAAACCGCCTTACCTGCAAGAAGTTCTCCCCCGACAGCGCCTATCTTCTTCATTTTTTCATTTTCATGTATTATATTTTTCATTTTCATCACGATACCATCCTTTGAAGCAATTATCCAAAATGCATAAAACCTGCGGGTATCCGCATGAACCCCTCCACATACATACCCCGCAAGACTTCCCTTCATGATGGTTTTGTTCTCATACTGCAGACTTTGATTCACACGATAACAAAAATCATTCCAAAGCTCATTTATGGATGCTGTGGAAGCTGCTAAACAGCTGTCTGCCAAGTAATCGAGAAAAAATTCCTCCGCCCGTGCATAGGAAGAAAACACCCTGCCAAAAGCATTGGAGTACCCTATTATATTACGTTCATAGTCATTGACGGTATCGTATATACCGGGCTTATATCCTCTTAAGACAACATAATATTTCCGTTGGTCTTGCATGCTTGTAACATTTACATAATTTCTGCGTATTTCCATATATTTTTTTAAATGCCAGTAAAGCTCACAGCCCATTTTTCTACCATACTGTTTTATACAGTGAAGATAGATAGCTTTGAAATCTGAACAGGAATCATGGCAGCCGAGCTGATCGAATTCAAAATCAAAGAGAGCGTGATAGATGGTATTCCTCAGGATTATCCTTTTTCTGATATCCGCTACATACATCCAGTATTCACACAGTGCCTGAAAGCCTTTATCCCCGCTTATAACTGCGATATCCTGATGTATCCCCTGTCCGCATATCTCTCCTATTTTTGAAGAGATATAAAAATCCAGCGCATTCTTCCCCCTTTTATACAAGACGATATTTTGAAAGGAAATGCCTTTTTCAGCTGCTTCCCTTAATTTACCGTTTTCAACATTTTCTTTATCACCCATATTATAAAACACGAATATCCTATCATCCTTCTTGAGCATTTCTATACCATATAGTCCTTCTTCATGCACATTCTCATAATCTATCATGTACCACATTGCCTGCCCTCCCTTCAATTCAATCATATGTTTGCCCGTTATTTTTTTATTATATCAGAATTTGTACAGCTATAAGCTTTACATTCCTGAAAAAACGCATCAATATAACTACTGCCTCTATGCAAACATCCTTTGAATTTGTGATAAGATTCGCAATACATCAACTTTTCACCTTTTTGTTTACTTCATAGGCATCTCGGTTTAAAATATAAGTATTATGCGAGGTGATAAAGGATGAAAAAAGAATTATTGCTGTCATTGCTGGAAACAAACGCAAGATACTCCACCAGAGATTTGGCGGATGTATTGCTGGAGGATGAGGAAAGTGTCATCCACACTATGAGTGATCTGGAAAAGAAAAAGGTCATTTGTGGCTACCATACAATTATCAACTGGGAAAAGACCAATAAGGATAAGGTCATGGCACTGATTGAGGTGGACGTTACGCCGGAGCGTGATTTCGGCTACGATCGCGTTGCCAAAAACATCTATCGCTACCCGGAAGTCGATACCATGTATCTGATGAGTGGTAAGAGTGAATTTATTGTCATTATCTATGGAAGAACCATGCAGGAAATATCCAACTTTGTCGGTGCCAAGCTGGCAACAACAGAAAATGTCGTTTCCACATCTACCTTTTTCGTGCTAAAGGAGTATAAGGTCAACGGTATTGTTCTGGATGAAGAGGAAAAACCGAATGAACGACTGGTGGTGACGCCATAATGTATGAGAAATTTTTAAGTAAGCACGTACAAACCATCAAGCCAAGCGGCATTCGGAAGTATTTTGACCTAGCCAGTGAAATGGAGGGTGTGATTTCTCTGGGTGTCGGAGAACCGGATTTTGACACACCGTGGCATATTCGTGAGGCTGCCATTTATTCCATAGAAAGCGGTAAAACACACTATACAGCAAATCAGGGCCTTTTGGAGCTGCGTGAGGAAATCTGTCTTTATCAGAAGCGCCGGTTCCAGCTGGATTATGACCCTGTGGATAATGTCATTGTCACGGTAGGCGGTAGTGAAGCCATCGATATTGCCATGCGTGCCATTGTAAATCCCGGGGATGAGGTCATTTTGATGGAGCCAAGCTATGTAGCCTATACACCGAGTGTTGAGCTGACCGGCGCAGTACCGGTGCATATTAAGCTGGAGCATGAGGATCAGTTCAAGCTGACCCCGGAGAAGCTGAAAGCCGCAATTACACCGAAGACCAAAGCAATTCTGATGAATTTTCCGAGCAATCCGACCGGCGGTGTGATGACGAGGGAGGACTATGCCAAGCTTGTCCCCATACTGAAGGAGCATGAAATTATCGTAATCAGTGATGAAATCTATGCAGAGCTTACCTATGACGGTACCTTCTGTTCACCTGCGAATTTCAATGAAATCAAGGATCAGGTTATCATCATCAGTGGATTTTCCAAGGCGTATGCCATGACCGGCTGGCGGCTTGGCTATGTTCTTGCGAACAAGACCTTCACGGATGCGATGAATAAGATTCATCAGTATATCATTATGTCCGCTCCGACAGCTGCACAATACGGTGCCATTGATGCCATGCGCAACGGTGATATCCATGTCGCAGAAATGCGGGAATCGTATATGACAAGAAGAAACTTCATTACAAAGGGCTTCAACCGCATCGGTCTTCCAACACACCTGCCTCACGGCGCCTTCTATATCTTCCCGGATATTCGCGGTACCGGTTTAACCAGTGATGAATTCTGTGTTCAGCTGCTCGAGGATCAGCGTGTAGCCTGTGTACCGGGCACTGCGTTCGGCGATGCAGGCGAGGGCTTTATTCGTGTATCCTATGCCTACAGTATCGACCATATCCGTGAAGCTATTGAGCGCATTGATCATTTCATGGAAAAATTCCGGCAGAAATAATTTTACAGATTTTCTGCATGCATAACACAGCATGTGTTATGCTTAAACACTGAAAGACTCAGACGATCCTTATAGGAAGGATGAAGCCTGAGTCTTTTTATTTTTCTAAGTTTTTTCTTACGGTACGCTTATCAGCGGAATCAAGCTTTACAAAAGTCTGCCGTAATGCCCTGTATCTTATGCATTTACAGCTCCAGCTCCAGCTGTTCGATTTCCTTTTTCTCGACTACCCTCATGCATGTTTCTCCTTCAAGCGGAGCCTCCAGACGATCGATGAGAAACTTAACATTCGCAAATGCCGTTCTGCGATACTCCATCAACGGCTTCACATATCTTCGAAATACATCCCTGGGAAAGAATTCCTCTGCCTGTTTATCGCTGCCATAGCTTAGATTCCATGCGGTAAGCGCCAGCTCCAGAAAGCTGTTTTTCTGATCCTGACCTGCATTCCACAATATAGCGTTTAAAGGATTCAGATAATCGGAGAAAAGCTCCTCCTTCTTTTCCTGCATATTGCGCTCCAGCACCGAGAAGGAAGCTGTCTCATGCTCTGAAAGCAGCGCACCTTTTTCCATAGCGATACCGCGATATTCCTCAAAAAGCTCTATTACGAAGGATAGATCCGCAATTGCCTGCGTGTTTCCGATACTGTCGAGGATGAAATGATTTTTATATGGCAGGATGGCATACTGCACCATGCAGGGTAGTGTCTGATTGCGCAGCAGGAAGCTCAAAGAATCTGTAATCCCCTTTACGCCATACAGCGTTCTGCCCCTGCGATCCAATACAAAGGTATATTCCTGCTCATACATCATAACATACAGCTGCTGCTTACGACAGCCTTGAAACCTTGCAATACAGGCAGCGTCCTCTTTCGGCAGCTGAGGATGAAGCTTGAGGTATTGTGAAATGAGACGCCTGCTTGACTGTTCATTGCGGAACACAATCGTACTCCCCACATGGCACAGATGCTCCAAATTGTCCATGGTTACTTTTGCCTTCTTATTCTTTGTCCGATATGCATACAGGAACAGACCGCTGAGCAGATTGATGACATACTTTGCCTCCTGTGCAGGTAAATGATCCATATGAATTACTCCCTTACTTTTTATATGTATATAGTAGCATACTTTCAAGCATTATGCGCCGCTTATTTCACATTCCTGTTCCCTGCGGACAAGGACATGAATCCATTTCTTGGAGCGGAAGCGCCATAGTGTAACCATAGCCTTTACCAGCTCATCACTGAAGGACAGTGCAACAACCCAGTGAAGCGGCAGCCTCCAGACAGCAGCCGCAAGAAATGACATGGGGATTGCGACACACCATATACCGATCAAATCACAGAACATACAGAACTTCGTATCGCCTCCGGAGCGCAGAATCCCGCATATATGTACATATGACATCATTTTCGGTGTGGTATACAGCGCATAGGCGATCAATGTAAGATTCAGCATCTGGCTTGTGGCAGCATCATAATTGTAGATATCGATAATCCTGCCTTTCATAAGAAGCAGGGCTGCTGTCATAACCAGGCAGAAGCCGATATTGATTCCAATGAAGACTCTTCCATACGAATACGCCAGCTTTGTATGATTTCTTCCTTTCCCTACACGACGCTCTTCCGATCTCATTGAAACAGGTCATTGATTACACTTGCCACCTGCACAACGGCAACTGCACTCGTTCCCAGCAGACCGTACGCTATAAAGCAGACCGTCGTTCCGATACTCCATGCACTTTCACTCATAGCCACCGGAAGAGCAGTTTTCACTACACGCTTCATCAGTGGTACATCCAGTCTGCGAATGGTCGCACCGTCAACTGCCAGCGGATGGTCTTCACTGAAATAAACATAGCCCAGGATTAGCAGCATTTCCACAAAGCTTGCGGTCAACGTAGCGATAGCAGCACCCTCAACACCCAGCCTCGGCAGATGAAAATTGCCGAATATCAGTCCGTAATTCAATACGGTATTGACGGTTATCGCCAGGACGCTGGCAAGGGTAGGCACCTTCAGATTATGAATGGCACGCGAATTAAAGCTCATAAGAAAAGAAAATGCAGTCATGAGATACGTAAAACAGGTTATACGCAGATAGGAGGCACCGATTGCCACAACATCCGGTTCTCTTACAAACAGATGCAGAATCTGCGGTGCAAACACCAGCGCCAGCCCAACAGTAAACAGGGCGAGGAAAAATCCGATGCGCATTTCGATTGCAATCACCTTGCGGATATTTTCTACATCGCGGATTCCCCAGTACTGGGATACATAAATACTCGAACCGCTGTAAATTCCAAAACAGATAATGGAGAATATAAAGTATACCTTATTTGCCGCCCCTACAGCTGCCAGCTCACCCACACCGATACTTCCAATCATAAAGGTATCGATCATATTCAGACTCAATGAAATAATCTGCTGTAAAACAATCGGCAGTCCGATTGTCAGAAGCAGCCGTACAAAAACCTTTCGGTCTATCATGCTATCACCTCAAACTGTGAGTAATTTTACCATACTTTTATACAGGCAGGCAATGATGCTTATAAGCATAAGAGCGCTTTTTGTAAGAATTATAAAAGAAAACCCGTTTCGACAGGCTGCTGATATATGTGATGGAAGCCTGATGCCGCAGGGCTTTCCTTTTTGCTTCATGTAAGCTTTTGCGTTTGAAAAAAGGACGGCGCAGCGTCCTTTTTCATGTATCATGCTCAGACTTCATGATACAGCGACATCTGTAAACAAAGGATGTCAATCGCCATGGGATGATAACATCATTCCTGACATCTTTATTATACAGCAGAATCATGAAAACACCTACGTACAATTTACCGCAATAATACGGTAATTTTGTACGAAGCTGTCCTTTTTAAATTGTGCTATACTGATAATGTGATGAACTATGAAACCTTATCTTTTATATCCGGTACTGGAGCAGCTGATCGTCTCTCCCTTTTGCACAACCTTTCAGCTTGCGAAACAGGCGGGACTGTCTGAAAAAACCGTACGGACGTATCTGAAGCAGGCAGATGCTTTACTAGCCGCATTCTCATTGACGCTTACACGAAAACCCGGCTGCGGAATAACACTTTCCGGAAGCAGGGAAAATATGATGAAGCTGCAAACTTATCTGCTTGATGAAAAAACGCGCTGTCCTCTTATATTGCCAAGGGAGCGTGTCAGCTACATCCTTTACAGTCTGCTTCGCTTTTCACGTCCACTGCGCATGTTTCAGCTGGAGGAAACACTCCATATATCTCGCAGCTCTCTGTATGCAGACATACGAAAGGCTGAGCAATGGCTGCGGACCTATCAGCTGTCCATCTCCCATACAAGAAGTGGTATACAGATATTGCAAGGAGAAAAGCGCATTCGCAAAGCATTGGCACAGCTGGTTAACGAACTGCATGAAGCCCGTACCATAACCTTCCACAAGCCGCTGAATGATTTTGTTGAAGCATGCTTTTCAGACAATACCGTAAAAAGGAACATCCTGCTTTATATCCGTCAGTTCGAAGTATGCAGCTTTTTACAGCTGAATCAGGCGGATAAGGAATATGTCAGTGTGTTGTATTATATTGCACTGGATCGTATATCCAGAGGAAATCATGTGCATATGCACAGTCCAAATCCATTGCAAAAGACGGCGCTGTTTCAACAGTTGATGCACCTGCGCAAAGAAATAGAACATCATCTGCAGCAGACAATTCCCGAGGAAGAGCTTTCCTATGCCTTATCTGTCCTTCTGACATTGAAGAACACCAATACCGGTTTATTGCAAACGCCGGAAATACAGGCAGCCTGCAAAGAAATCCTGCGGCGGTTCACACCGCCGATTTATGCACGTTACCCTAAAATCGACAGTGATACGTTTGAAAAGCGGCTCTTTCAGCATTTATCGAATGTTCTGGAAAAATCCGTCTATTATTATGAATATGACAATCCGCTGAAGGATGCTATGAAAGCTAAATTTCCGATTCCCTACCAAATGGCTTCCTCCATGAAAGAGATTGTACAGGATATCTGCGGCCTGCAGCTTCCGGAGGATGAAATATCCTACATCACCCTTCATATAGCAGCTGCTTTGCAATACACACTGCAGCCGCTGGAGGCAGTCTTTTTATATGAGCATCGCTACAGTGAGCTTATTTTTTCCTTACGGCTGCTGCAAACGCATATTCAGGAGGTGAAAATACAACGTGTAATACGATGGCAGGAGGTTAGCGAACCGGATAGTTGGATGCATTATCCTGTCATATTTTCCACCTTTCCCCTTCCCGTACCGCCATCTGTTCACTGGTATCAGATTCCCATGCTGCCGGATCAGACATTTCTACAACGGCTGCGGGATGATATCCAGAGTTTGTTCAATCATCAGAATCATTTCTAAACCACAGAAAAAGGGACTGTACATGCAGCCCCTTTTTCTCATAAAATATACCGCTGTATTGCTTTAGCAACCCCGTCATCCATGTAATCTGCAGTTACAATATCGCAGGATGCCTGAATTTCCTCAGCAGCATTTGCCATGGCTACAGTAAGTCCCGCTTCCGCAAACATGGGAAGGTCATTCATGGCATCACCGAAAGCCATAAATTCCTCCTTCTTCAAATGCAGGGATTGCAGTACAGCTTTTATAGCATTCCCTTTATGAACACCACCGGCAGTGATATCAAAGCTGATAGGCTGATAATCGGTTACCGTGATGTTTTCTATACATTCTATCTGTTTTCTGGCTTTTAATAGCCGTTCCGTCTGCATATCATAGACCAGTATCTTCGCAATATCATGAGCATGGTGCTTCAGCTCTTCCCAACTCATGCCGGTAAAGGATGTTACCTGAACGGCTGCCGGCAGCTGATTATTTATATGATCGTAGAGAAACCTCTCATCATAAGGCTCATGCGTAAAGAATTCGTGCTTTCCCTTGAAAAAGGCATGTGCGTGTGCATGCTCTTTCAGCACGTCAATAATCTGATACAGAACATGCGGCTCTATCGTATGCATGATACACTTCGTCCCTATTTCGTATATCGCTCCGTTAGAGGAAATCACCCTTACGGATGGATGAATTTTTTCCGCAATCATCCTTGTAAAGCAGTAAGGCCGTCCGCTGATCAGATATATCTGAATGTTTTGTTTTATACATTCCTGCAATGCACTAATATTTTCATCACTTACCGAGTTGTCCTTTCTCAGCAGGGTTCCATCCAGATCAAGACCTATGAGGCGAATTTCAGGCATAGGAGTCTTTCAGAATAGCCTCCAGCTCCTCTCTGCTTCCAAATGGCAGATGATCCAGAACTGGAGATGCCAGAATTTCCTGAAAGTCTTCCTCACTGACTCCGAAATCCTTCAGCTTCTTGTGAAGCCCGATTGTTTCCAGGAATTCAATCATTGCCGTATATAAATCGTCACTGCCAAACAGCTTTGCGACATCCGCAAAACGCTCCTTGTTTTTATCTGCCATATGCTGAATGAAGGCAGGGAAAACGACAGCCAGTGCTTCCCCGTGCGGCAGATGTACAATTCCGCCAATAATTTCAGAGAGCGGATGCGGTGCACTTGCACCGGAATTAGCCAGTGCGCGGCCAGCCAGTGTGTCGGCAAGACACATGTTTGTACGGAATTCCAGATTCTGCGGCTCTTCCAGTAAATGTGGCAGATGATCAATCACCAGTCGCATTGCCTCCATGGAATCCATTGCGCTGTAAGGGGATGCATTGGCATTGATGTAGCTCTCAAACGCATGGGTAAACGCATCAAAGCCGGTAGCGGCACTCATGCGCTTTGGCAGGGTCAGCATCAGCTGCGGGTCCAGAATCGTTTCCTGTGAAAAGTTATCCGGATGAAAGAATGTGATTTTCTCTTTTCCTCTTGTGATGACAGCCGCCTGTGTTACCTGAGAACCGGTTCCTGAGGTTGTCGGTACACTCAGCAGGGGCAGGTGTTTTTCACTGTAGGAAGGGTAATATGCGAACGGTGAGCTGTATTCGTTAAACAGATGATCCCAGTCAATCGACTCTTTACCATTCGCAAATGCAATCGCCTTTGCTGTGTCAATCGAGCTTCCGCCCCCGACTGCCAATACAAAATCGGCAGGCTGCTCCTTCAGCATGGCAAATCCCTGTTCTACGATTTCCACACTTGGATTGGGTTCTACCTTATCAAAATGAATAACGCTGATACCTTCCGCATCCAGCAGTTTCTTCACACGTTCATATAACGGCTGCAGGGGAGCATCCGGTGTTGTTACAAGAAAACAGGTCTTTCCATAGCCTCTGCAAATATGCCCCAGCTCATTCAGCTGACCGGCACCGAAATGAATCTTTGTAGGCTGATAATAATGAAACATAGTACATACCTCCTCTTTACAGCTTCATTATACGTGTTTTTTCACCGCTGTATAGAAGACAGCTATACAGAGTGCTTCCATAATGATACGGAAAAAAAATACAGGAAGATATTTACCGCATCCTTATGGAAACAAAGGTTGCATGATGAAGGCCCAAATATACACAGATTTTGTATACTTAAGAAAAAGAAGAGGAGTGATGGTATGCTGTATCTGATTGACAGCGGA
>OGUQ01001963.1_pt1 | contig 15470 bp, 14 predicted proteins | sample 1574701 | NCBI WGS metagenome assembly OGUQ01 (sample SAMEA2582087, study PRJEB24529) | metagenome | biome: Human gut stool | place: China | collected 2011 | reverse complement strand
CTTCGGAAAAGGCGATCATCTTTTCCATGATCTGTGCAATGGTCATCATTTGTTTCACTCCCGTTTTTAATACTTAAATGTTCACCTTGATAAACACTACCAGGTCTTGGGCAATCAAATCCGTTGGGTAAGACTTCCAATCGGAGCCGCGAACTTTAGAAGGAATAAACGGTTTGATGTAATGACAGGTTTCAAGCAGTAATTTGCGAGCATCAACAACTGTCTTAACGCAGTCAGCCCAAAGTCTACGGCCGGCTTCTCCTTCTTGCATTTTTGCGTTGACGTCCAAGGAAGCAAACAGCGGGTAAAACGGACTGGTTGATGCATGCATCATGAAAGCGTTATTCAACACTTTGTGAGGAATATAGCGGTCTTGTCCCTTAATGTGAGAGTCCTTTTTGTGAATTTGTGAAGTCTGAGAAAAACCAGCTTGCTGCTTATGAACGGACTGAGTGACGAAGATGCCGGGGTCTTCCGGTCCTAACTCCAGAAGAAGCGGGGAACAGTCACGCATCATTGGAATGAATTGCTCGTAGCCTACCCATGCGGAGTCGAAGAGGATGTAATCACAAAGGTGACCGATTTTGTCCACAACTTGTCGAGCGTTATAGATCGTGCCGTCATAAGTGCCGAGTTGGATGACTGCAAGACGGAAGGGGCGCTTGGCATCCGCTTTTTCAGGACATTTTTCTCTAACTAGGCTGCGGAGATACTCTTCGTCAAAACATTTTTCGTCAATGCCGCCGATAAATCCGAAGGGGTTGCGGGCAGTTTCAAGATAAATCGGAGTAGCGCCGGCTTGCAACAGAGCTCCGTGGTTAATTGACTTGTGGTTGTTTCGATCATACAAAACCAAGTCACCGGGAGTTAAAGCCGCATTTAATACAACTTTGTTAGAGGCGGAGGTTCCGTTCAAAACGAAATAAGTCTTATCGGCATTGAATACCTTAGCGGCAGCTTTTTGAGCGGTTAGCGGTGCACCTTCATGAATTAGAAGGTCGCCCATCGCAACGTCAGCATTGCAAAGGTCAGAGCGGAAAAGCTCTTCACCGAAAAAGTCATAGAATGCGCGGCCGGCCGGATGGCGGCGGAAGTATGCGCCTCCCTGATGTCCCGGGCAGTCAAACTGGGACTTTCCTTTGTATACGTATTGGGCGAGGGCACCGAAGAAAGGAGGAAGGAGCTTGTCTTCGTAGCGTTTGGCAGCTTCATCGATTTGACGGCCGAAAAGACGTCTGTCTGTAAGGTCATCGTTGATCACACCGACCACGTGACCGACGAGTTCTTCCGGAGTGGTGTCTTCATCGCGGAGATAAAGAAAAACAGGAATTTCCAAGGCGGTGGCATTAACCTTGTTTAACCCGCCTTTCCGATAGTCTTCAATGTCGATAACAACAGCGGAGACTTCAGTAAAGTCAGCATTTGAGAGGCAAACGACTTCACGTTCAACCTGAAGTTTATCTTTCAGTAATGCAGAAGCTGCGACTTTAAGTTTTTGCATAATAGTAGTCCTCCAGATTTATTTAATAAGGTAAATAAATCCGCATCGTAATTAAATGAATTGTGGTATTGGCTTTTCTCGGTAATACCCCCTCCCTATGAACAAGCGTCAAAAAGGCTTGAACACTAAGAGATTTCGCGGAAGAAATTAAGAGAAAAGCAATTCGAGCCGAACCGATAAAGAATCGGCCGGAGGACTAGATGTCGGATTCGGAGAGGAATTTATTGAAGGAGAAGCAATCACGCATCGTAAACCGCGTGAGGTGTAACGTGCGGCGCATGCCTATGTTGAATAGGCACTTGCCAATGTTAAATATGCACATAGCAGTAATCCCAATTGTCATGTCTGTCAAACAACAGACATAAGCATTCTGACAGCAAAATTTCTAGAAGTCAATAGATTGTTACGAAATTTAGAGAAGATGAAAATTCTTATAAATTAGCTAATTAGCAAAAAATAAACTCAAAATGGGATTTTATAATTAGAGGGGTTGATGATAATTGTTGATAAATATTAAACAAAGATTAAATTTGGAATAGAGAGGATTTTTTAAGGATATATCCTTCTAGAAAGTTAAGGAGTTGTTTCAGACCGATGTTTTACTTTTTCCGAAAACAAACCTCATCAGCTTATGTAATGTGCTAATTTTTATTTTATTCCGAGAGTGTCCAGCCAAGGGTGATTTTATAAATTTGAATTATTGATATTTAAATCACCCTGCGTGCTTGAGAAAATAAGGTGCCGAAGCTTAATTGAGAGGGGTTTGGTTTGAAAGTGAACTTAAAATGGATGTCTCCTTAGAACTCATCTAAAGCAGAGAAGACTGAGGTCGAGGCAATCTGACCAGATCGGATGATCGGAAAACCGATGTCTTAGGATTCGTTCTAAACTTTTCAAATTCAAAGGATTCTTTAGGCAGACACCACCTTGAAAGTCATCAGATTCCCTAATTCTCCGTTTGAACTGCATCAGCCCTTTGAGGCGGCCGGAGATCAGCCTCAGGCAATCAAAGAACTCGTCGAAGGCATCGAGGACGGCCTGACGGCCCAGACGCTGCTTGGCGTGACGGGTAGCGGCAAAACCTACACCATGGCGAACGTTATCGCTCGAACCGGTCTGCCGACGCTCATCATGGCGCCGAATAAAACCCTTGCCGCTCAGCTCTACGCGGAAATGAGGGACTTTTTCCCAAACAACGCGGTGGAGTATTTCGTCAGTTACTACGACTACTATCAGCCCGAAGCTTACGTCCCTCAGCGTGATCTGTTTATTGAAAAAGATTCTGCTATCAATGAACACATCGAGCAGATGCGTCTGTCGGCTTCAAAGAGCGTGCTCGAACGCCGTGATGTGATCATTGTCGCGACCGTGTCTGCCATCTACGGTATCGGTAAGCCGGAGTCCTATACCGAGATGCGTCTTATCCTGAAAGTCGGTGATAAGACTGAACAGCGCGACTTGATCTCGCACTTGGTCCGCATCCAGTACGAACGCAACGACATGGAATTTACGCGAGGTAAGTTCCGCGTCCGCGGTGACACGATTGACGTGTTCCCAGCCGAACACTCGGAAATGGCGCTCCGTATCGAACTCTTTGATGACGAAATCGAAGCAATGTATTTCTTCGATCCGCTGACCGGTAAAACACGCCAGAAGGTAGACCGCTTCGCGATCTATCCGACGTCTAACTATGTCACGCCGAGAAACGATATTCTCCGAGCGATTGAAGCCATCAAGGATGAGCTCAGAGACCAGGAGACAAAATTCATCGAGAGCGGCAAGCTGCTTGAGGCGCAGCGCATCCGCGAAAGAACGCTCTTTGACTTAGAAATGCTCCACGAAGTGGGCTTCTGCAAAGGCATTGAGAACTACAGCCGCCACTTGGCCGGCGGTCTGCCCGGAGAGCCGCCTCCTACCTTGATCGACTATCTGCCGAAAGATGCGCTGATGTTCTTCGACGAATCTCACGTTCTGTTAGGTCAGATCGGCGGTATGTACCGCGGCGACAGTGCCAGAAAAGAAACCCTCGTCACCTACGGCTTCCGTCTTCCGAGCGCTAAAGACAATCGTCCGCTTCGTTTTGACGAATTCGAAAGCAAGATGCGCCGAGCGATCTTTGTCTCGGCCACTCCTGCAGACTACGAGCTGAATCATTCTTCTCAGATCGTGGAGCAGGTGGTGCGCCCGACCGGCCTCGTAGACCCGGAAGTAGAAGTACGTCCGGCTACGGCTCAGGTTGACGATGTGCTCGGCGAAATCAAAGAAAGAATTCCGAAGGGCCAGCGCATTCTGATTACAACTCTGACCAAGCGCATGGCAGAAGACTTAACCGACTTCCTGCAGGACAACGGTATCAAGGTGCGTTACCTGCACTCGGACATCGATACGGTGGAACGCGTAGAAATTATTCGAGACCTTCGTGCCGGTGTCTTCGATGTTCTGATCGGCATTAACTTATTGAGAGAAGGCTTGGATATTCCGGAAGTGGCACTGATCGCGATCTTAGATGCTGATAAGGAAGGCTTCCTGCGAAGCGAACGTTCTCTTATTCAGACGATCGGCCGTGCCGCGCGAAACGTTGAAGGCAAAGCCATTCTATACGCCGATACGATTACGGACTCCATGCGCCGAGCGATGGACGAAACGGCTCGACGCAGAGAAAAGCAGACTGCTTACAACGTGGCGCATAACATCACGCCGAAGAGCGTCAAGAAAGAAATCCGTGACATTATTGACGGTGTCTACAAGAGCGATAACCTCGAAAATGAATTCGGATTGGTGGACGGTCAGGATTACGAAAAAATGGGTCCGAAGGAACTGGCACGCGAAATCAAACGGCTCGAAAACGAAATGTTTGAGCATGCTAAGAATCTCGAATTCGAAAAAGCCTCGGAAGTCCGTGATAAATTGGCTTCAATTCGTAAACAAGTTTTCGGCGCGACGCCCGGAAAAGATGAGGAAGGTGCAAAAGAGAACGTATAGGTGCTCATTTTGAGTTGAATTATTGGTAATTACCCTATACATTTTTGCAAAAAGCGTTTGGGGCTCGTAAGCTATTGCAACCTGCCTGCGGTGTACGCGAGAGAGGTGTGATTAACTCGTCAATTAAGAAGAATGCAAAAAACATGGTAAAAGTTTTATTTGTGTGCATGGGGAACATTTGTCGTTCCCCTACGGCTGAAGCAGTTTTTAAGAAAATGGTGAAGGAAGCCGGACTGACTGACAAAGTAATCGTGGATTCTGCCGGTACACATGGTTATCACGTCGGAGAGGCGCCGGACGTGCGCGCTCAGATTGCAGGCCGTAAGCGCGGATATGACTTATCCGAACTTAGGGCTCGTCAGATTACATCCGACGACTTTAGAGAGTGCGACTTCATTTTGGCGATGGACTGGGAAAATCTGACCGCCATGCAGCAGATCTGCCCTCCGATGTACAAACACAAGCTGGCGCTCCTGATGCGCTACGCAACCGAATACGACACGGCCGTGGTGCCTGATCCGTATTACGGCGGCAACGAAGGCTTCAACACGGTGCTTGATTACTGTGAGGACGCCTGCGAAGGCCTGCTTGAAGTTGTTAAGAAACGCGCTTCCGTCTACATTCCCGGCTCAGCTCTGTAGCCGCTGAAAATTCATTTTCCTTCTTAGCCCTCTTCGGAGGGCTTTTTCAATTCCGACTATTGCGCTCGGAAATAAAACGGTCTATTATTTCCGACTAAATGGATCGGAATAAAGATGAAACTCACTACTAAAGGCCGTTTTGCCGTCACCGCAATGCTTGATATTGCTCTCCATGACCCGGAAGAGTACGTATCCATCGCTGCGATCGGGGACAGACGTCATCTTTCAAGCGCCTATCTTGAGCAGATCTTCGGAAAGCTGCGCAGAGCCGGCCTCCTTGAAGGTGTGCGCGGCCCTGCCGGCGGATACCGTTTGGCCAAACCTGCGGATCAGATCACGGTGATCGATATTTTGGAAGCCGTGGACGACCCTCTCGAGAAAGCCAGCTGCGATAAAAACAGAGCCGTCTGCGACGGAGAAGGTGAGTGCATCACATTCGATCTTTGGGAAAGCCTCAACGAGGAAATCCGCAAGTTCCTGAAAGGGATCTCGCTGAAAAACCTGGCTGACAAGAAAAAGCTCAAAGATCAGGGCTTAAGCCCCGTATCCATTATCAAACCGAAGGTTTAATAAATCCCCAATTTATCTCTTCATTGGAGCTAATCATGAAGTTCCCTATTTACCTTGATTATTCTGCGACTACGCCTGTGGATCCTCGTGTCGTCGATAAGATGATTCCTTTCCTCTACGAGAATTTCGGCAACGCTGCCAGCACGAGCCACGAATACGGCTGGAAGGCTAAAGAAGCTGTTGAAAACGCCCGTGCCGAAGTTGCAGCACTAATCAATGCCGATCCGAAAGAAATCGTTTGGACTAGCGGCGCCACCGAAAGCGACAACCTCGCGATCAAAGGTGCAGCTCGTTTCCATAAGGACAAAGGCAAGCATTTAATCACGGTAAAGACCGAACACAAAGCCGTGCTGGACTCCATGCGAGAACTTGAACGCGAAGGCTTTGAAGTGACATACATGGACGTCGGCAAGGACGGACTTTTGGACCTCGACGCTTTGGCCAAAGCCATGCGTCCGGATACTACCTTGGTTTCCGTGATGGCCGTCAACAATGAAATCGGCGTCATTCAAGACATCGAAAGAATCGGTGAAATGTGCCGTGAACGCGGAATCCTGTTCCACGTCGACGCCACTCAGGCCGCCGGCAAGATCCCTCTGGATATGGAAAAACTCAAGGTTGATCTGATGAGCCTTTCCGCCCACAAGCTCTACGGACCGAAGGGAATGGGCGCTCTTTATGTTCGCCGCAAACCGCGTGCTCGTATTGAAGCCATCATTCACGGCGGCGGTCACGAAAGAGGCATGCGCTCAGGCACACTCGCCACACACCAGATCGTCGGTATGGGCGAAGCCTACAGACTGTGCCGCCTGGAAATGGACGAGGAAATGAAGCGTATCGGCGCTCTTCGCGACAGACTTTGGAAAGGCTTGAGCGAAATCGAAGCCGTTCATGTCAACGGAAGCATGGAACACAGAGCTCCTTTCAACCTCAACGTCAGCTTCGCGTTTGTTGAAGGTGAAGCCCTCATGGCCAGCTGCCCTGAAATCGCAGTTTCCTCCGGTTCTGCCTGCACCTCGGCCAGCTTGGAACCGTCCTACGTTCTGCGTGCCCTCGGTATTGATGACGAACTCGCCCACAGCTCCATCCGCTTCAGCTTAGGCCGTTTCACGACGGAAGAAGAGATTGACTACACCGTCAAGCTCATCAAAGAAAAGGTTGCACAGCTTCGTGAAATGTCCCCGCTTTGGGAGATGTACAAGGAAGGCGTGGACATGAAACAAGTTAAATGGACAGAACACTAACAAGGAAAGAAAAGAATGCAATACAGCGATAAAGTGATGGATCATTTCCAGCACCCCAGAAATGTCGGCAGACTGGATAAAAACGATCCCAACGTCGGAACCGGTACACGCGGCGCCCCCGCCTGCGGCGACGTTTTAAGCCTGCAGATCAAGGTCAACGACAACGGCGTGATCGAAGACGCTAAGTTCAAAACCTACGGCTGCACCAGCGCCATCGCTTCCAGCTCTTTGGTCACCGAACTGATCAAGGGCAAGACCTTGGAAGAAGCCGAACAGCTCAAAAATACGGCAATTGCCGAAGAACTCGAGCTTCCTCCCGTCAAAATCCACTGTTCCATTCTTGCGGAAGACGCCATCAAGGCCGCAGTGGAAGACTATCGCCAGAAACAGGCTCAGATTAAGGATAAATAATGTCGGTTACATTGACAGAAAAAGCAGCTTCTCACGTTGAAGAATTCCTTCGCAAACGCGGCAAAGGCGTCGGCCTCAGAGTCGGTGTCAAAACCAGCGGCTGCTCCGGTATGGCTTACGCATTAGAGTTTGCAGACAAAATCGAACCCGAAGATCAGGTGTACGAAAGCTACGGGATCAAAGTAATTGTTGATCCCAAGAGCCTGCCCTATATCAACGGAACCGAACTGGACTTTGTCCGTGAAGGTCTCAATACTGGATTCAAATTCAAGAACCCGAACGAGAAAGAAAGCTGCGGCTGCGGCAAGTCTTTCCATGTCTAACTGAAACGGAGGCGCTATGGCGGCGATGAATCCTTTTGAAATTTTCGGTTTGAAACCACAGTTCAGAATCGATAAACAAAAGTTGGATGAAAAGTATTTTGAAATCCAAAAAAAGGTTCATCCCGACCGTTTTGCTTCGGCAAGCGATACTGAAAAGCGCGTTGCTCAGCAGTGGGCAACGCTGATTAATGACGCTTTTCAGAAGCTCAGCGATCCGATCCAGCGAGGTAAAGCCCTTTGCGCGCTGCGAGGACACCTCATTGACGAAGACAGCAGCGGTTCGATTTCTGAAGAGTTTCTTCTTGAGCAGCTGGAACGCCGAGAGGCGATCTCAGATGCAAAGGATTCCGGGAATACGGCTGAGCTGGAAGTGCTGAAGAAAGCGATTGAAAAAGAAAAGGACGAGCTGCTCAACGAGGTGGCAGACGCGTTCGATGTGAAATCTGATGTCTCGCTGGCGGCAGAAGATTTAAAAAAGGTTATGTTTTTAAATCGCCAGCTACTGGATTTTGAATAATGTCACTTCTGCAAATTGCCGAACCGGGAATGTCGACAGCACCGCACGAAGAGCGGTTTGCTGTCGGTATTGATTTGGGCACCACGAATTCATTGGCGGCCACCGTTAGAAACGGTTCTCCCGAAGTTCTCGTTGACGAAAAGAATCAGAAACTGCTTCCTTCTGTTGTCCACTACGAAAAGAATGGATGCGTGGTTGTTGGTGAAGAAGCCCGTTCACGTGCAGAAGCAGATCCGCTCAACACGATCTCAAGTGTCAAGCGTTTGATGGGCCGAAGCGCTTCTGAGCTGCAGAATAACCGCTACATGCCCTATGACTTCATCAAAGGCGAGGGCATGGTGAAGCTCAATACGGCACAAGGCGCGAAGAGTCCGGTTGAAGTATCAGCAGAAATCTTAAAAGTCCTTAAAAAACGCGCCGAAGACGCCTTAGGCGGCGAACTTGTCGGCGCTGTCGTGACGGTACCGGCTTACTTTGATGACGCTCAGCGTCAGGCGACTAAAGACGCCGCAAAGCTTGCCGGTCTGAATGTTCTTCGTCTTTTGAGCGAACCGACGGCGGCCGCTTTGGCTTACGGCCTCGATACCGGCGCCGAAGGTCTTTACATCGTTTATGACTTGGGCGGCGGCACGTTTGACGTCTCCGTCCTCCGTCTGCGTAAAGGCGTTTTTGAGGTGCTCGCCACCGGCGGCAACAGCCAGTTAGGCGGCGATGATTTTGACCAGCGTCTCTACTGCTGGGTCATTGACCAGGCAGGTCGTCCGCTGCTGACGCATTCCGACAGCCGCATGCTGATGGCAAAAGCCAAGGCAGCCAAAGAAACGCTGACGACGGAAAAGAAAGCAACGATTCACGCCAAGATTTCTGGCGACAGAATCATCAATGTCACGATTACGCGCGAGGTCTTTGATTCGATCACGCACCACTTAGTAGCAAGAACCATCGAAGCCACGAAACAGACATTAAAGGACGCAGGTCTCAAACGCGATGAAGTAAAAGGTGTCGTGCTTGTCGGCGGCTCAACGCGCATGCCCTGCATCCGCAAGGCAGTGGCCGATTATTTTGACCGCGAACCGCTTACCGATATTGATCCGGATGAAGTGGTGGCAATCGGCGCTGCGCTTCAGGCAAACCTGCTTGCCGGCAACCGCAGCGACGAAGACTGGCTGCTTCTTGACGTCACACCGCTTTCCTTGGGTCTTGAAACCATGGGCGGTCTCGTTGAAAAAGTCATTCCCCGCAACACGCCGATTCCTGTAGCCATGGCTCAGGACTTCACAACCTTCAAGGACGGTCAGACCGCGATGTCGATCCATGTCCTTCAGGGTGAACGTGACTTGGTAGAAGAGTGCCGTTCTTTGGCCAAATTCTCTTTGCGCGGTATTCCGCCGAAAGTTGCAGGAGCCGCTCGTATTCGTGTGACGTTCCAGGTGGATGCTGACGGACTGTTGTCGGTCACGGCCCGCGAACAAACCACGGGCGTGGAAGCATCTGTCACGGTCAAACCTTCTTACGGTCTGTCGGAAGATGAAATCAGCCGCATGCTGGAAGATTCCTTTGGTCACGCCGAAGAAGATATGAAGCTTCGCGAATTACGCGAGCAGAAAGTGGAAGCCGCTCGCCTTTTGGAAAGCATTTATTCCGCATTGTCGTCCGACGCCGACCTTCTCAATGAGGCTGAGCGCGCTCAGATCGACGCCATGATTCAACATCTCGAGACGGTTCGCGCGCAAGATGACAAAGATGAAATTAAAAATTCGATTTCAGCGCTGTCCGAGGGAACGAAAGACTTTGCTGCACGTCGAATGAACCGTACGATCTTGGAAGCACTCCAAGGCAAATCTGTTGACGAGGTTTAAAAATGCCGAAAGTAACCGTTTTACCGCATCCTGGAATCTGTCCGAACGGGGCTGAGTTTGAAGTCCCCGAAGGTGCAAACTTAGCTAAAGCTTTGGTCGCAAACGGCGTCAATATTGACCACGCCTGCGAGTTCTCCTGCGCCTGCACGACTTGCCACTGCTACATCGACAAGGGCTTTGATTCTTTGGAACCGGCAGAAGACGATGAAGAAGATCTGCTTGACCAGGCTTGGGGTCTGAAATCGAACTCACGCCTGACTTGCCAGACAAAAGTCGGCAAAGAAGACATTACCGTTGAAATTCCGAAATACTCTCGTAATCACGCCAGAGAGAACGAGTAATGAAGCTGACTTGGAAGGATCCGCGTGCGATTGCGGAAGAGCTGTATGACGAAAATCCGGACTTAGATCCGCTGACGATCAGCTTTGAGAAGATGCATGCAATGATCGTCGCGCTCCTGGATTTTGATGATGATCCGGAAGCAAGCAACGAAAAAATACTGGAAGCCATCCTGGTCGCTTGGATGGACGAAAGAGATTAGCGTTTAGACGGCCGGCTGATCCAAAAGATCAAGCAGGCCTTCCTGCCAGGCTAAGCCGGCTAAAACAGCAAGGGACGATTCGAATGTGAATCGTCCTTTTTCTATGCGCTCAATAATCGCTTCGGGTTCTAAGAGTTCAAAGCGCTCGACCTCGCCGTCCATGTTGTGAGGATGGAAAGAGTCTTCAACATAAGCATTGCAGATGTAAGCGATTTCTCGCATCCAGCCTTCATGAACGGGACGCGAAATGATATTGCGCGCGCTAAAAGAGATTTCAAGGGAACCCGGTGTCACACCGGCTTCTTCAAATGCTTCGCGTTCCATAGCAAGCCCGAAAGGCTCGCCTGCTCCGACTAGACCCGCAGCACAGTTATCCCAATAACCAGGGCCGATCGCTTTCTTGAAAGAACGCTGAGCCACCCACATCCTGCCGTCACGCGTGAACGGATTCAAGTGAACGGCAAAGGTGTCAAAGGCGAAGGGACGGCACATTGCACGCTCAATAACAGTCAAAGGCGACTCGCAGGCAATGTCATCCGAAGCAGTAACGGAAAGCAGTTCATCTCGCCAGGCAAAGACTTTGTCCGTGCCTTTATAAAGGTGCGAAATCGCTGCCAGACGGCGCGAAGCCTGTCCGGAGTCTTCCGCGGTAAATACGAAAGCATCCGGACGGACGTCACAGAAGCGAAAGGTACTCGCTAAAAACTCGGCATCAGTTCGTTCAATGTGCCCGGCTCGTACGTCGTTAAAGTAAAACGGAATACGAGAGGAGGGCACGGGAACTTCGGCCATGTCGTAAAGCTCTTTTAACAGAGCGGCGATTTTCAGCTTCCTTTCGCTCATGATTCTTAGGCCTCAGGACGCATATGCGGGAAGAGCAGAACGTCACGGATGCTCGGAGAGTCGGTAAGCAGCATGACAAAGCGGTCTAAGCCCACGCCGCAGCCGCCTGTCGGAGGCAGACCGTATTCCAGTGCGCGGACGTAGTCGGCGTCGTAGTACATGGCTTCATCATCGCCGCTGGCTTTCAGTTTTGCCTGAGCCATGAAGCGAGCAGCCTGATCCTGCGGGTCGTTCAGCTCGGAGAAGCCGTTGGCGGTTTCGCGACCGGCCATGAAGAGTTCGAAACGCTCGGTGATGCCGGGAACCTTGTCGGAGGCGCGAGCCAGCGGAGAAATTTCAACCGGGTAGTCAATGATGTAAGTCGGCTGAATGAGTTTGGATTCAGCAACGGCTTCAAATATGGCCATCTGCAAAGCGCCGACGCCGGCGTCAGCCTTAGCAGGTTCACCCAGGCGCTTGAGTTCTTCCTGCATGAAGTCCTTGTCTTCGAGCTGCTCAGGGGTGTACTGAGGAGCGTACTTCAGAACGGCTTCCTTAGCAGTCAGGCGATCAAACGGTTTTGTGAGGTCGATGGTATGCCCCTGATACTGAATGACAGCGGTACCGATAGTCTTTTCAGCGACGGTGCGCAGAAGTTTTTCGGTGTAGTCCATGAGCCAGTGGTATTCCTTGTAGGCTGCATAGAACTCCATCATTGTGAATTCAGGGTTGTGGCGAACGTCAACGCCTTCGTTGCGGAAGGAGCGGTTGAGTTCAAAAACGCGTTCAAAGCCGCCGACCACTAAGCGCTTCAGATAAAGTTCCGGAGCAATGCGCAGGTACATGGTCATGTCCAGTGCATTGAAATGGGTGGTGAAGGGCTTGGCATTGGCGCCGCCGTAAAGGGGCTGCAGCACCGGTGTTTCCACTTCCAGGAAGCCATGGTCCGTGTACCATTTGCGGATGGCAGACATCATGGCAGCTCTCTTCACGAAGGTTTCCCGTACTTCCGGGTTCATGATGAGGTCCAGGTATCTCTGGCGGTAACGCTGTTCCTTGTCTGTCAGGCCATGCCATTTTTCAGGCAGCGGGCGCAGGGACTTGGAAAGCATGGTGAAATGGATGACCCGTACGGTGAGTTCGCCGGTGTGGGTGGTAAAGACGGTGCCTTCAATGCCCAGGATATCGCCGATATCCACCAGTTTGAAGAGGGCCCATTCATTTTCCGGAAGTTCATCTCTCTTAAAATACACCTGAATGTCGCCGGACTGGTCGCGCAGGACGCAGAAGGCTGTCTTGCCCTGGCCGCGGCGGATCATGATTCTGCCGGCAATGCGGACATGGGTTTCTTCCTTTTCCAGCGTTTCCGCTTCTTTCCTGATATCCGCTGCATGGTGGTCCCAGTCGAATTTCTGTCCGTAGGGTTCCACACCTAATGCGCGGATTTTTTCCAGCTTTTCGCGGCGGATAAGCATCTGGTCATTCAGTTTCGGACCGCTGTGCTGTTTATTCTGGTTTTTATTGTCTGTCATTCCTTAACCTCATTTCCTATCAGTCAAATCGAATCATTCTTCAATCGAAATGACTTTGTATTTCAAAACGCCGTTCGGCGTTTCTGCTTCCACCGTGTCACCGGCCTTGGCACCCATGAGGGCACGGCCCACCGGGGATTCGTTGGAAATACGGCCTTCGAAGGGATTGGATTCAGTGGAGCCTACGATGGTCACCTTTTCCTTCAGATGTTCTTCCATATCTTCAATGACCACGGTGGAACCTACATCTACCCGGTCCTTGGTCACTGTTTCAATGACCTGGGCGGTGCGGATCTGCTGTTCCAGCTGGAGGATGCGGCCTTCCAGGAAAGCCTGGGCATTCTTTGCTTCATCGTATTCGGAGTTTTCGGAAAGGTCGCCCATGGCAATGGCTGCCTTCAGGCGCTGTGCGATTTCCGTACGCTTTGTGGAACGGAGTTCATCCAGTTCCTTCTTCATTTTTTCAAGGCCTTCTCTGGTGACCAGAGTACGCTGCATTTCTGCCATAAGAATCTGCCTCTTTTCTTTAATACTTATACCTTATATAGACTGTCATATGGTAATTCCTAAACAGGGCATATTTCATAGTATATAGCAAAATGAAGGGTGTAGTCAAACGATTTGCGCAGAGTTTCCCATTTCCATGACGTCCGGTGTCATAATACAGCCATACTATCCCCGCTGCCTGAATCTATTAAAATATTTTTCATATTAGTGCATTATGATTGTCACCGTGCACACCCATTCCCAAAACCGCCCCCTACCCTTCTGTTATATTCACGCATGTCCATGGTGGTGCTGTGCATGGTCTTCACCGCCCTGTCCCTTATGGCGGTAAAGAAATTCGCCTCCCGCCTGTCCTGATTTTCATCCCTGCTTTCTCGCCAGAAGGCAGGGATTTTTCATATCTTTTCCTATAAAATATTTCTCTAGGAAATCCAAGAAAAAATATATTATTCTCATTTTCTCCCGCTTTTTCTCAATTTGAAATGGAAATTTTCCCCTGTGGGGTTATTTGGGGCAATTTGGGCCCGTTTCAGGCGGCACAGGGCTAATAGAAATTTACGCCTTTTTTACATAAATGGATTTTTATACACTTCTGATTTGTTTTTATGCATGATATTCATATTCCCGCCGACCCTGAAAACCCCGAAATGCCCATGATTGGGCCCTTCCGGGGTTTTTGTGATTTTTACCATGAAATTTTACAATACATCATGATGTATCATTCCAATCCATGCCAAACCATGATGGCCATTATTTTTTACCGTTTTTCTTCTTTTTCCTCAAAAGTTCTCAAAAGTCCATAGGAGTTCGGTGAAAAAATTTTACAGAAAATTTTGTAAAAAAGTCTTGTCATCTGATTTCATTTATGGTATATTGCAGTAAATAAAAATTCATCGCGCCCTGCCCCGTGTGCAGTTGAGCAGCGAACCGTTACCAGATAACGGATGGTTTTCTTTATGCCCTGTTTCTTTCACCTTTATAGAAAGCAAATGGGGCTCGTGCATGCCTTGATGATTTCATGACTGCATCATCCGGTTTACCCCGGGACAATATTTTTCCCCCATCGCAATTTTTATGCGATTTGGATTAAGAAAGAAGGGAACAACCTTGTCTAAGAGCAAAAAAATGGGAGTGGTACAACTCACAACAGTAACAGCCATCAATATGATGGGTTCCGGTATTATTCTTCTGCCTGCTACGCTGGCGGAAATCGGAACAGTTTCAATTTTCGCATGGATTCTGGCCTCCATCGGCGCCACCATCCTGGCTTATGCTTTTGCACGCTGCGGCATGCACACCCCCAAGGTAGGCGGCATGGGCGGCTATGCAGAATATTCCTTCGGCAAAGCCGGCAATTTCCTTGCCAACTACACCTACGGCGTATCCCTGATTTTTGCAAATACCGCCATTGCCATTTCCGCCGTAGGCTATGCCCTGGGCTTCCTTGATCCCACCCTGGACCCCGTCATGACCTGCGCAGCCACCATCTTCACCCTCTGGCTGGCTACGGTCCTCAATTTCGGCGGCGCCAAGTACACCGGACAGGTGTCCTCCGTCACCGTATGGGGTGTCATCATCCCCTGCATCGGCCTTGCTTTCGTAGGCTGGTTCTGGTTCTCCCCGTCCATGTACACCGCCAACTGGAATGTCCATGACCTGGGCTTCGGCGAAGCGGCCATGAACGCCATCACCATGACCCTCTGGGCTTTCCTGGGTATGGAGTCGGCCTGCGCCAATGCGGACGCCGTGGATAATCCGGAAAAGAACGTGCCCAAAGCCGTTCTTGGCGGCACCCTTCTGGCAGCAGCCTGCTACATCGTTTCCACCAACATTATCTTCGGCATCGTTCCGGCAGAAGACCTGGTTTCCAGCTCCGCTCCCTTCGGTCTCGTATTCTCCCAGATGTTCGGCGGCACCGTAGGCAGAATCATCATGGGCCTCATGGTTCTCTCCTGCTTCGGTTCCCTCCTGGGCTGGCAGTTCACCATTGCCAATGTATTCAAAGCAGGCAGTGACGAAG
>OGUQ01001949.1_pt1 | contig 15531 bp, 12 predicted proteins | sample 1574701 | NCBI WGS metagenome assembly OGUQ01 (sample SAMEA2582087, study PRJEB24529) | metagenome | biome: Human gut stool | place: China | collected 2011 | reverse complement strand
GCTGGGGACGATCGACAAAGAGCATACGGATATTCATTTTCATCCGGTGAAAAAGTGTGAATACTGTCATGAAATTTATCCGGTTACGGCAAATACAACGGATCTTGAACTTGGGGATTGGGTGAGAAACCTGCTGGAGGAAAGACCCGGATATCAGTATTTTCGTTTATTTCTGCGGGGAAAAATTTTGCCGGATATAGAATTTGATACAGAAAAACTTGAAACGTTTGACCGGGTTGTTGATGTGACAGAGCAGCTTTTGCCGGATTATGATTATGATAAATTAAAAGAAAAAGGACTTAATGTGCAGAAATTCTCTATATCGGTATCGGACGATAACGAAAGCTTTACGCAAATTTATGCTAACGATAAAATTGAATTCCACCGCCTTTGCACCTTTGATACGGTCAAGGCTCGTTATGTAAAGCTGACGGTGGAGGAAAGTGACAACCTGCCAAAAATCCGTGAAATGGAAATATATAATGCTGCGCCTGAAAAGAAAAGTAATTTTCGTGTAGCAACATATGGTGCCTTAGGTGATCCCAGATATGGTGTAGTAGAAAACACCATATATGGCATAATTGATAATGATGCATTATCTGACGAAGAAAAAAATGTAAAAATTAAAGAACTTATAGATTCCGGTTATTATGATACCATAACAGATTACATTCAGATAGGCAGTGTAATATGGGATGAAGATGGTTCAGTAAAAATGAGGTATAGTGATGATATTGAAAATAAATACTACGCCGTAATGATGAGAAATCTCCACGAGGTACTCGACGAAAAGGGCGTAAATCTTGTTATTACTATTCTTAATCCATCGGGCGAAAACGGTAATCAGAGAGTTATGAAATCCATTACAGAAAACAGGGATACTCTGATTACAAATATGATCGCTTTTGCCAACAAATATGAATTTGACGGCATTGACCTTGACTGGGAATTCCCGATGTCGCAGGACGAATTTGACGCTTACAACAGCTTTTTGCAGGAACTGAAAGCAAGAATGAAAACTGAAATGTGGAATAAAGAGGACGCAACGCTTTCCTTAGCACTCGGCACTTGGGCATTAAAATACACACCGGAAGCAATTGAATGTATTGATTATGTTAATGTTATGGGCTATGACATTCTTGATCAGGACGGACAGCATTCCTCATTCTTTAGCAGCTGTGTGCAGGCGGCGGACTATATTGAAAGCCGGGGCTTTTCAAAGGAGCAGATAAATATCGGCTTCCCGTTCTACGGAACATGGGAGGGCGGCAGAATGGAGCAATATGCGTATAACGCAATAAGTGAAGAAATATCTCCGTTCAATAATTTTTATACAATGAAGAAAAGCGACACACAGGAAGACAGATATACATATTTCAATTCACAGGCAATTATCCGTGACAAAACAGCCTACGCTTACTTAAAAGGCTACGGCGGCGTTATGATATTCAGTCAGTACTGCGATTTGCCGTCAGACGATGAACGCTCGCTGACAAAGGCAATATCAGATTACTTACAGGAGGTAACAAAATGAAAAAGCTTACAAAGTTTTTAACATCTGCAAGCATAGGCATTTCTATGTCTTCGGTCATTTTTTTAATTAAAGATTATGTGTATGACGCCGCAATGAAGGAACACGAAATATTTACTATTTTGATTGCCTTATTTGTACCTCTTTTTGCAGTCGGTACTTTGCTTTCTGTTTTACTGCCGAAAAAATTTGACAGGCAAAAGCTTCTTACATTAGGACTTTTGTTTTCGGGCATTTTTATAATATTGCTTACATACTTGAATATCTATCATCTGCAAATGCTTATGCCTTTAATGAAAACAAATTCAATAACCTTAGCTGTTATGTGGATAGCAAGAATTATGGGCGGTTTAACGGGACTGTTTATCGGTCTGTCGTTTGGTGCAACGGTAAAAAACGGTGTGATTCATTATATATTGCTTGTACTTTTTGCCGCAGGTATTTTTGCTTTAAGCAGATTTATGCCCGCACTTATCAGCTATGAGCCCATACTGTATACCGCAGGTGCATTGTCGCTTGCTTGTGCTTTATTAAATTCATATATAGAAACGGAGAGAAAGAAAAAATGAGTAAAACAATTAACGGTCTGATTATAGGTATAAGTGTATTTTTAGTTATCGTTTTAATAATCGTATCAATATTGATGTTTCCTTTGAAAGGAAAAACATACGATTACGACTATTGGTACAGAGACAAACCTTATGATATAAATGATACGATTGTTCTTGAAAAGGAAGAAAACAAGGATTTCAAAATTCTTGTTATTACCGACTTGCAATTTAATGATGCTTTAGATTTGTGCGGAAAAGCCGATAATGTATACGAAACGGTTGATACGCTTGTTACAAAGCAAAAGCCCGATTTAATAGTTATCACAGGAGATTTGGTTTGGGCAAAATTCACTAAATTTTCTGTGATTAAGGCAATTAATAAAATAGACAGCTACGGTATTCCATGGGCACCGATTAACGGCAATCACGACGGTGAGGGAAATGTTGATTTAGCATGGATAGCAAATAAATACGAAGAAGCAGAAAATTGTTTGTTTAAGCAGGGTCCCGATAATATCGGTGGAATCGGAAATTACATAATAAATATCAGAGAAAATGATAAAATCGTGCAGAGTCTTATTATGATGGATACGCATGCAAGCCGTTACTACGATAAGGACGATGAGGACAGACATTATGACTTTATCTATGACAGCCAGATTGAATGGTATAAATGGGCGATAAACGGAATTAATGAATATAACAAAACAAAAACAGACTCTATGTTATTTATACATATTCCACTTCCCGAATTCAAAACCGCTTATGATTTATGGCAGCAAGAAGGTGGTGCAGAAGGTGAAAACTTCGGCGTTAAGGGTGAAGAAGAATGCCCGTCATATATAAATACAGGTATGTTCAATGTGATTAAGGAGCTTGACAGCACAAAATATGTATTTGCAGCTCATGACCATTTGAATAATTACAGCGTGATGTATGATGGAGTAAGACTGACTTATGCAATGAAAACAGGCGACAGATGTTCTCAGACACCCGGTCAAAACGGCGGTACACTTATAACGATGGGTGACGAAACAACAGTGGAGCATATATATGTTGAAAATTAAGAAAAAATAATGAAAATTGTTTTAAGAACAATTGCAGTAATACTAAATATTAAAAAGGATATAGAAAAACAATGAAGAAAACACATTTAATTATATTGTCTTTATTTTTGACATCGGCAATAATAATTACGGCAGCAGTAATTACTTATAAGGCTCTCACCGTTCCTAAAAGTAAGGAATATGTTGTTGAAACCATAGAAGCAAATTCAAAAGGCTATATAAAAGTCGGCATTATATCAGATGCACAGCTTCCACAGGAAGAAAAAAATCTTTACGGTTGGGATTATGCTACTGTTATGAATGGTGCAGATCATCTTATAAAAGCATTAAAATACTATAAAAGTCAAAATGTCGATATGATAGTATTTAACGGAGATGTGGTTAACGCTACTGGCGATTATGCTGCATACAGCGCATATAACAAAATTTTAGACTATGTTTACGGTGAGGACAGAGCAGAAGCACCGCACATTATTTATCCTATGGGTAATCATGAATTTTACGGCGGCAACCAGGAACACAATTTTTACAAGTCAACCGGTCTTCCTCTCAACACAAGAACGATTGTTAACGGCTATAGCTTTATCTCCATTTCTAATTCAAAACTTGAAAAAGGAGATGAAGAACTTGCCGAAAGCAACGGTACGCTTGCAGATGGAACATATAATGAGAAAAGAATAGAATTTTTAAAAGAACAACTTGCTGCCGCAAATACAGAAGATCCAAACAAGCCTATTTTTGTTTTTATCCATATGCCCATCAGCAATATTGTGAATGGCGGACATTGGGCAACACCGCAATATGAAAAAATATATAATATTTTAAAAGAATATCCGCAGGCGGTTGTATTTACAGGACATTCTCATTACTGTATGAGCGATGAAAGAGCGATTATGCAAAAAGATTTTACCGTTATCAATACGGGAACAACAAGCTATTTTGATTTTGACTGGTTTGATAATGAAGATGAAAATGAAGCAAACGACTTTCCGGCGGATATTTCACAAAAAAATCTTGTCTTTCAAAGTCAGGGACTACTTGATAAAAAGGATTATATGGTAAACCCTCAGCTTATCGGTATTTACAAACCCGAAGATTTACCTGACAGAAATAATGTGAATAACGGATATTTGATGTATGTAGATACGCAAAGCAATTCGTTCACATTGAAAAAAGTAAACTTAAATACCGGAATTGAATTCGGCGAAGAATTTATAATGCGTTCTTTTGACAAAAGTTCATTTACAAGAACTGCCGAAAAATTAGGAAGCGGCATTGCTCCGACCTTTGGTGACGCTGAAATTTCTGCTGAAAGCACATCAGACGGTGCTGTAGTAAGCTTTGATTGTGCTTGTCAAAATGTTCCGATAAAATATTATATTTATGAAATTGAAAATGAAATCGGTCAAAAAACTTATGTGCGTTTTTTCGGAAAGAATTATATTCTGGGAAATGATATAATGTATACCGAACAGAATAAAATAAGAGGCTTGGAGAAAGGTAAATACTTTTTGCATGTGTATGCAGTAAATTCGTTTAATAAGGTCAGTGATGAATATTTAACGACAGAATTTACGGTGAAGTAAATATCTTTATTACAGTTAAAACAGAGGAAGTTTTATGAAAAAGAAAATTATAATTTCAGCAGTGTCCGTCGGTTTGGCTCTTGCCGTAATCGGAGCATCGGTGGGTACATATATGTCATACATAAAAAAATATGTTCCCATTGCTCCTCCTTCAGCACTTGCTTGCACAAAATCGGACAGTCAGAAAGAACTTATTAAAAATGCGGATTTCTATGTATCCGTAAACGGTGATGACAATGGTGACGGCACACTTGAAAAGCCGTTTCAGACTATTCAAAGAGCACAGCAAACTGTCCATGAGGCTATTGCAAATTCCAACGAAAGTAAATCATCAATTACCGTTGCAATAATGGCGGGTACATATTATGAAACGGGCATTGCATTTGACGAAAGAGATTCTTCAAAAAGCACATCCGTTACCTACACTTCCTACGGCGACGGTGAAGTTATCCTTTGCGGCGGAAAAATTTTAACTTTTGAAGATTTTTCCTCTGTTGACAGCGAAACTGCAAAAAGACTTAGCAGTCAGGCGGCGGATAAGGTTAAGATGATTGATTTGAAAAAACATGGTCTTACAAAATCGGATTACGGTAAAATTAAGGCGACAGGCGGATTTAATACGGAAGAGTATTATGACAATGCGGCAACTGAAAATCCTTGTGAATTGTTCTTTAATGATAAAAGAATGACAATTGCACGCTATCCCAACGATTCGTATATAACCGTAGGTAAAGTAAGCGACATCGGCGACTGCTATGAGCCGAATGCTCCCGCACCTGTTGATGAATCGTGGCTCGAAAGACGCAACCAAAGAGGCGGCACATTTGCCCTTGACGAGGATACTTATTCAAGAGTAAAAAGCTGGCAGAATACCGATGATTTGTGGGCGTTCGGTTACTTTTACTGGGATTGGGCAGATATGTCCACACCTATAAAAAGTATAAATGACGATAAGACAATCACTACTGAATATTGCAGTAAATACGGCTTTAAGGAGGGCGGATATTATTATTTCTTCAATGTTCTTGAAGAACTTGATGCACCGGGCGAATATTACATAGACCGTGATAACGGTATATTGTATTTTTATCCTCCCGATGAAAATGAGAACAGCAAAATTATGCTTTCAACAAGCAATGAAAATATAATCAGCATTACAGAAAAAGCGTCAAATATAACCATCAGTGATATTACATTGCAGGGCACAAGAAGCGATGCGCTTAACATTGCAGGTGAAAACTGCAAAATCGTGAACTGCATGGTTAAAAATGCGGCGGATTGCGGAATCAATGTCAGCGGCAAAAATAATCTTGCGGAAAACTGCGAGGTCGCTTTTATCGGAAAAGATGCGGTTGTGCTTTCGGGCGGCAGTGCAGAGGGCTTTGTCTATGGCAACAACACCGTCACCAACAACAGCCTGCACGATTACGGCGAAATTCAGAAAACATATATTGCAGGTGTTAATTTAAGCGGTATCGGCAACACCGTTTCCCATAATGAAATATATAATGCGCCGCATATGGGCGTTTATTATACAGGCAATGAAAATGTAATGGAATACAATTACATTCACGATGTAGTTTTACAATCCTCAGATGCAGGTGCGATTTATACGGGCTACAGCTACAGCACCTACGGAAATGTTGTCCGCTATAACTGTATCAGCAATATCGGCTCTGGCACTTTTACACCAAGCGGCATTTATTTTGATGACAATTCCTCAGGACAGACAGCCTACGGAAATGTGCTTATCAATATTCCCGGTTATGCTTTCCTTATCGGAGGCGGCAGAGATAATATGATTGAAAACAATCTGGTTATCAATGCAGGAAAGCAGATTATCTATGATGACCGTGCGTATGACGGTTATCACAATGACGGCTGGTATGCAAAAAACTGTAAAACGCCCGACAGCCGTTTGTGGCAGCTTATGAATGAAGCAAAGGAGTTTAACGCTTCAATCGGCAATAAGTATGACGGCATTGAGCGTATGCATCAGGATTATGAAAGAGAAGAGGACGAGGGCTTTGCAGTTAATCCGTCAGGCTCATCTGTTCAAAATAACATCATTATTTCAAAGCAAAACAAGGTCGGTGAAATCGCAAAGTCAGTCAAAAAATATTCTGTCGTTAAAAACAATCAGACCTTTACCTTAAACGGTGCAAAAAGCTCCTTTGAGGATTATGAAAACGGCGATTACAGAATCAAAGCAGACAGTAAAATTTCAAAAAAATGTCCCGATTTCAAAGAAATCCCTTTTAATGAAATCGGCAGAAAATAATCGGAGGCAAGAAAAATGTATTTTGAAAATATAAAAAAAATTAAATATGAGGGCGTTGATTCAAAAAATCCTCTTGCTTATAAGTATTATGACGCAAACAAAATTGTTGCAGGCAAAAAAATGAGCGAGCATCTTAAATTTGCCATGAGCTACTGGCATACAATGTGCGGCGACGGAACAGATATGTTCGGCAGAGGAACAATTGACAAATCCTTCGGCGGAAAAACGCCTATGGAAATTTATGAGCACAAGGGTTACGCCGCATTTGAGCTTATGGAAAAGCTCGGTATTGAATATTTCTGTTTTCATGACCGTGATATTGCTCCCGAGGGGGCAACCTTAAAGGAAACAAATGACAATCTTGAGAAAATTATTCCGATTATAAAATCGGAAATGGAAAGAACGGGCATAAAACTTCTTTGGGGCACGGCGAACTGCTTTAATAATCCAAGATATATGTGCGGTGCGGGAACATCTCCTAATGCCGAGGTGTTTGCTTATGCGGCGGCGCAAATTAAAAAAGCCCTTGAAATTACCGTTGAACTCGGCGGTCAGGGCTATGTTTTCTGGGGAGGTCGAGAGGGTTACGATACTCTGCTCAATACGGATATGGCAAAAGAGCAAGACAATATGGCATATCTGATGAAAATGGCTGTTGATTACGGCAGAAGCATCGGCTTTACAGGTGATTTTTACATTGAGCCGAAGCCAAAAGAACCTACAAAGCATCAGTATGATTTTGATGTTTCAACCGTGCTTGCTTTCCTGCGTAAATACGGTTTAGATAAAGATTTTAAGATGAATATTGAAGCAAACCACGCAACGCTTGCAGGACACACTTTCCAACACGAATTGAGAGTTGCAAGAGATAACGGCGTTTTCGGTTCAATAGACGCCAATCAAGGTGATATGCTCTTAGGCTGGGACACCGACCAATTTCCTACGGATTTATACAGCACAACAATGTGTATGTACGAGGTTTTGAAAAACGGCGGCTTCACGAACGGCGGATTGAATTTTGATGCAAAAGCAAGACGTGCAAGCAATGCGTATGAGGATGTTTTCCTTTCCTATATTGCAGGTATGGACGCTTTCGCTTACGGTCTTATCGTTGCCGACAAAATCATTACAGACGGCGTTATGGATAAGTTCGTTGAAAACAGATACAGCTCATACACCGAGGGTATCGGCAAAAAAATTGCTGACAGGCAAACCTCTCTTGCGGAGCTTGAACAGTACACGCTTATAAACGGAGAGCCGACAGCAGAAAGCGGAAAACAGGAATATCTTGAAACACTTGTTAATCAGTATATTGTTTCAGCAGGTAAGGAATTATGAGTTATTTTATCGGAATTGATGTTGGTACATCTGCAACAAAATCCGTACTGTTTGACGAAACGGGAAAAATTGTTTTTTCAAACAGCAGTGAGTACGAGCTGATTCAGCCTCGCAACGGTTGGGCGCAGCAACGACCTAATGATTGGAAAAATGCTACCCTTAAAACCTTGAAAAGCATTGCCCAAAAGGTTAATTCCGATGAAATCAAGGGCATTGGTGTTTCGGGTCAAATGCACGGTCTTGTTGTGCTTGATGAAAATAATGAAGTTTTATATGACAGCATTATTTGGTGCGACCAAAGAACAGAAAAAGAGGTAAATCAAATTATTGATACTATCGGAAAGGAAAGATATATTGACCTGACCTTAAACGCTCCGAACACCTCTTTTACATTAAGTAAGCTGTTGTGGTTAAAGAATAATGAACCTGAAATTTTCAAAAAAACAAGAAAAGTCCTGTTGCCGAAGGACTACATAAATTTTTGCTTAACCGGTAATTTTTCAACCGATGTTTCGGACGCAAGCGGAACAGGATATTTTGATGTTAAAAACAGAAAATGGAGTAAAGAAATTCTTGCCGCATTCAATATTGACAAAGAATTGTTGCCGCAGGTTTATGAAAGCTCACAGGTTGTTGGAAATATAACCGAAGATATTGCAAAACAAACCGGTTTATCAACAAATACGATTGTTGTTGCAGGAGCAGGAGATCAAGCGGCAGCCGCAGTAGGAAACGGTGTTATTAAACCGGGTTGCACTAGCATTTCGCTTGGAACAAGCGGTGTTGTGTTCACAGCAGTTGACAAGCCTATATATGATAAAATCGGAAGAACTCACACCTTTTGCCATGCTGTTGATGATATGTGGCACATTATGGGCGTAACGCAGGGCTGTGGTTTGTCGGTAAATTGGTTTAGAAAGAACTTTGCACAGAAGTATAGCTATGCCGAGCTTGATGAAAACGCAAAGGAAATCACAAGTGACGGAATAATCTATTTGCCTTATTTAATGGGTGAAAGAACACCTCATCTTGACCCTAATTGCAGAGGCTCTTTTACGGGCATTTCAGTTAATCATAACTGTTTCAATTTTTACAGAGCTTTGTTGGAGGGTGCTTGCTTCAGCCTTAAAGATTGCTGTGAGGTTATTTGTGAATCGGGCATTGATTTGAATACGGTTAAGGTAGCCGGAGGCGGTGCTAAAAGTCGGTTGTGGTTGCAAATTCTTGCCGACATTACAACGAATAATCTATATTCATCTCAATATGTAGAAAGCGGAGCGTTAGGTGTTGCTATTATTGCAAGTGTAGGAAGAGGATATTATAATTCAGTTACCGAAGCAAGTAAAAAAATGACTGTTTGCGATTTGACAGTAACAGAGTTTAATGCTGAAAAAATTGATTATTATAATTCAATCTATAAAACATATAAAAATCTTTATTGTGCAATAAAATCGGCTCAGGAGTGAAAAAATGAAAAAAAGAGTCAGGTTGTGATGCAAACTTATTGATTGCAGACCCGATGTTTACAGATTCTGAAAGTAACGCTTTCTCTTTCAAAGAAAATTCGCCTGCCTATGAGCTTGGAATAAACGAAATTGATGTAAATAAAATCGGCGTTGGGCATAATTGGTATTTATAAGGAGGAAACATAATGGAGGCTACATACAGAAAACAGCTTGATGAATATTTAGAGAAAATTGATTCCGTTATAGAAAACGGCAGGTACAAGGATAATTGGGAAAGTCTTTCGGCATACCCTGTACCTACTTGGTACAAAAATGCTAAATTCGGTGTGTTTCTTCACTGGGGCGTTTACAGTGTTCCGGCATATTACAGTGAATGGTATCCCAGACTTATGTATTATAAGGGTAACCCTGTTTATTGGCACCATAAAAAGAAATACGGCAAGGATTTTAATTACCGTGATTTTGTACCTATGTTTAAGGCAGAAAAATTTGATGCTGAAAAATGGGTCAGCATTTTGAAAAGTGCAGGAGCAAAATACATTATGCCTGTGGGCGAACATCATGACGGATACAAAATGTATGACAGCGATTTATCTCGATGGACCTCCGTTAAACAAGCACCTCATTGCGATTTCTTAGGAGAATTAAGAAAAGAATGCGACAAGCAGGGTGTTACATTTGCTACATCAACTCACCGTGCAGAGCATTTTTGGTTTCTGAACGGCGGTAGGACTGTAGGCTATGATAACGAAGTACTTGATGAAAAATATCGTGATTTTTACGGCCCTGCACATAACATCCATAAAATCAACAATTTGCATAATTTTCTCAAGCAGGAGCATGGAATAACTCCTACAAAGGAATGGCTTGAGGATTGGCTTGTTAATTCCTGTGAATTGATTGATAAATATCATCCCGAAACACTTTTCTTTGATTGGTGGGTAATGAACTATGCGTTCAGACCTTATATGAAAAAATTTCTTGCCTATTACTACAATCGGTCGGTGGAATGGGACAAAGAGGTTTGCGTTCAGTATAAGTCTGACGCTATTATGTATAATGTGGGTATTTTTGATCGTGAAAGAGGTCAACTTGCTACAACTTCACCGTATATCTGGCAAAGCGAAACATCTACTGCCTATAATTCGTGGAGCTACTGCACAACAAACAAATTCAAAACAGCAAGTAAAATTGCAGGAACATTTGTTGATGTTATCAGTAAAAACGGTAACTTTGTTTTGAATTTAGGTCCAAAGGCAGACGGAACTTTTTGTGAAGAAGAAATGCAAATATTGGAAAAGTTAAGTGATTGGACTGCCAAAAACAAGGAAGCGATATGGGGAACTCAACCATATAAGGTTTTCGGAGAAGGAAAAAAACACGGCAACGGCTCATTTAACGAAAAATATAATTACTCCCGTAAGGATTACCGCTTCACATACAAAACGGGTAGCATTTACATATTTGCATTAAAGCCCGACAGAACAACATTTAAAATTAAATCGTTAAAATACAGCGGAGATATGTTCGCTGCCGATATTAAAAATGTTGAGGTTTTAGGATATAATCAAAATCTGCATTATGAAAGAAATAACAGATTCTTAAAGATAGAACTTGACAGTCCTATTGAAACAGATATGCCTTTATGTTTTAAGGTTTCAATTGATTGATGAGGTGTAAAATAAAAAACGAAACGCAAAGTGAGATAAAAACACAGCGCTAAATTAAAAAACAGTCATTTCAATGTATAGAAGAAATGACTGTTTTTCGTTGTTTTAGCCTTTTAGATTATTTGTCATCAGTTCTTACAGTGGGGTACACTATATTTGATGAACTGTGTAGATATTACTTTGCTGTGCGTTTTCAAAGAATCTTTGAGTAATATCTATGTAACCTTTTTCTTCAAGTGACTTGAGCGTGTTTCTGCAAGTGGTCGGACACATATTGCACTTCTTTGCCATCTTCGGAACAGACCAAAAACTTACACCTTTGCTGTCGCCAACCGAAACAAGAAAACAATAAATCATAAATTCGTACGGCGAAAAGTTTTCATCAAAGATTTTGTTTGGCATATAATAAACCTTGCCGTCGGTTTTGTAATTTTTGTTTGCGTACATAATTTTTATCCTTTCTTAATTTCTTTTTGAATCCACAACATGAATTCATCTTTCGGTACAACAATTCTTGTGCCGATTTTTATTTTTGGAAAACCTTTTTCATTGACAAGCTCGTATGACCTTGTGCGAGATATTCCAAGCACCTTTGCAACCTGCGACACCGATAACATCATCGGTAGCTCATCAAAACTTTTGTAGCTTTCTTTCATTGCGCTGCCTCCTTTCGTATTATTCGAGAGATACTTTTTCAAAAAGAAAAAAGTATAAGTAAATTTGAAAACAAAAATTCACTCACGAAAAAAGTCCCTCTACTATACGGAGAAAAATTTCCATTTTGTTCGGGTGTTTTTCAAAATTCTTTACACCTTGTTTACATTTAATTTCACGATAGCAAAAAAATACCCCTCTATAATACGGAGAAAAACTCGGTTTTGTTGATGTGTTTTGAAAGAAAATTTACAAATTATTTTATAAAAACAAAAGTCCTAAAAGTATTACGAATCGAAAAGCCGACAGGCTTTGCAGGATGGCTTAAAATTCGCTCCAAAACCCACTCAAAAGAGCCAAGATTTAATTTAAAAACGCAAAAAAAACGCTATTTTTCTAATTTTAGGCTGTTAGATTATTTGTCATCAGCTCTTACAGTGGGGTACACTATATTTGTTGAATTGTGTAGATATTATTTTGCTGTGCGTTTTCAAAAAATCTTTGAGTAATATCTATGTAGCCATTGATTTACAAAAAAATATGCAAAAATTATATCTAAGTCCTTCATTCTTTCGGGCATGGATGCCGCTTCAATTGGTCAGAACGCATATTTCTATGACTTGGTCGAGGGATTATTAACTGCTACAATTCTGCTTGTTGCGGAATTTTGTGAATCTAAGAAAAAAAGGTACGGACATTATTATTGATAATACGCAGTTAACCTTATTCGGCGGATTTGCTCCGAATAGTTCTTCTGCCGAAACACTGTCCAAAGCACTCGGCAACAGAACGGTGATGTCAGGCTCTGTGTCAAGGAGCAAAAACAATCCGTCACAGTCTTTACAGATGATTGAACGCCCGTTGCTCACGGCGGAAGAATTAAAATCTATGTCCAAAGGTCAGTTTGTGGTTATGAAAACAGGTGTTCATCCTATGCGAGTAAAGCTGAAACTCTTTTATAAATGGGGAATTAGATTTAATGAGGATGAGCAATATACCGTAGCGGATAACGGAAACAGAGAGGTTAAATATGCCGAGAAGAAGGAGATTATTGACGGCATCGTGCAAAAGTATTATCCTGACTGGCTTCAAAAACATGATATGGACGATGATGAATCCGACAATGCAGAAAATCAGGAAGAAAATTATTCACACGAAGCTATCCTGTGAGCAAAAAGAAAAACGGTACACGTATAAATTCAACGCCACCAAGCAGACGAATAAAACCGCTAAAACAAAATCAGGAGGTTAATCAAAATGGGCAGACTTGATTTTTTATACCGTATGGATTTACCGCATCAGGCAGTATCCGTGTATATCTATCTTTACGACCGAGCTAATAAAAACGGTGAATGCTGGCCTGCAATTCCGACAATCGTGAAAGAATTAAAGCTCTCCCAATCAACCGTCAGGAGAGCATTAAAAGATTTAAGAAAAGCAGGACTCATAACAACTGAACAGCGATACAGAGAAAATGGCGAAAAAAGCAGTTTGCTTTACAAAATACAAAAACGATAACATACCGCAAAAGAAAAACACCCGCCGCCAAGAAAGAATTATAATTTTATGATGGCATGTATTGCCTGTATCCACCTTCAAAATAGAATTAACCGGAGAAAATTTATTTACTGTTTCAATTTTTTTACTATTCTTTTCAGCCAAAACATGATATAATGCCGATGCAATAGAATTGAATTTGGAGACTGTAAAGATGACTTTTGATGTAATTGATGTAGATAAGTGGAACAGGAAAGAATACTACAATCACTATTTCTCTAAGGTGCCATGCACATACAGTATAACAACTAAAATTGATATAACTAAAATAAAAGAAAAAAAGCAAAAACTATATCCTGCAATGCTTTATTATGTCGCAACGATTGTAAACCGACATTCTGAATTCAGAACTGCATTAAATGAAAAAGGCGAATTAGGAGTGTATAGTGAAATGATACCTTGCTATACAGTGTTTCATAAATATACAGAAACTTTCTCAAATATATGGACGGAATATATGCCGAATTATGATGCTTTTTCTGCCGCATATGAGTTTGATTTATTAAAATACGGAAAGAATAAAAAAATGATTGGAAAGGAAAATGTTCCTGCTAACAGTTTTCCGGTTTCTATGATTCCTTGGTTAACCTTTGAAGGATTTAATTTAAATTTGCAAAAGGGATATGATTATTTAATTCCTATATTTACTATGGGGAAATACTATCAAGAAGACTGTCGAACCATATTACCGTTGGCGATTCAAGTTCACCATGCTGTTTGTGATGGATTTCATGTGTGCCGTTTTGTGAATGAATTACAAGAATTGATAAACATGTAGTTCAAGGCATCGCCTAGTTTATTAATAATCATAATTAATTATTATTTTTGCTTGACTTTACAAAAAGTCAAGCTTTTTATTTGTATAATGTAGCATGTATATTTTGTATGAATAGCGAATAGGATAAGCAAAAAGCACCTGCCGCTAAGGGACAACTATGTCCTTTTGGCGGCAGATGCTACCTATCATGATTGAAGGAGAAAGTGAACTATCCAATTGAAAATATACTACAACAGAAAAAGAAAAAAGGTGTTAAATATTATCCATAGAAAGTTAGAAACAGTATTGCTGAAATTGGGTTATAAGAAGAACGGCAGAATAAATTATTTTTTCTGATACAAACCAATATTTTCAGCATATTTGTTTTAATTATTGACGGCGTCATTATTGTGTTTTTTTACTTGCGACGGAGATTTATTTTTATACTTCTTAAATATTGAACTGAAATATTTGTCCGTCGAATACCCCAAATACTTGGAAGTTTCTTTAACGCTCGTACCTCGTTTTAACATTTCTTCTGCCATATCTAATTTATAAAGTGTTGAAAATAACTGAGGCGTGATATGATATTCTTTTTTAAATACATTTATAATTTGATTTTTGCTCATACAAAATTTATTAGACATTTCCTGTAACGAAAAAGGTCTTGAAAAGTTAGAGCAAATATAATTTTTAAATGCAGAAGCACTCCCTTTTACTGATTTTGAATTAAAGTATTCAGGAAAAGAGAGGTTATTAGCAGCCGTCAAAAAAATCTCGTGAATTAAAAGAGGGATATCATGTTCATCTGTCAAAATAATATCCGATTTTTTTAATATATTGAAAAGCTGCTTAAAATAAGGTGAAAAATCTGCATTGGCAATTACAATGTTTTTTTCTTTGAAATATGTGTTGTATAAACCATCTATCAAAGTTCCTTCCATACAGACCCAGTACCTTTGGTAAGGGTCATCAACTTCTGTAAAATATTCGTAATTACTGTTTGCCGGAACAATGTAAAAGTCGTTTTTTTTCAGGAAATAGGTTTTGTTATCTATATTTATTGTACCTTG
>OGUQ01001948.1_pt1 | contig 15535 bp, 10 predicted proteins | sample 1574701 | NCBI WGS metagenome assembly OGUQ01 (sample SAMEA2582087, study PRJEB24529) | metagenome | biome: Human gut stool | place: China | collected 2011 | reverse complement strand
TTCGTGAAGTTCGTGCTTCCCTACCCGTCCGATGGCTCCCGGATCAGGACCGCCATGCCCGCTGACTACATAGAAGCAGGCACCTGCCAGTTGGTTGGAAGTGACCTTTACATTCGCCAGTTGCTTACCGAAAAGAGGTTCATGAAGAGTGGTTCCTATTTTCGAAGCCTTTGAGGATTGTTTTCTTGCCGGTGTCTCTTTATCAGCCGCCGTCGATCTCTTGACAGGAGGAATTGTATATGTCACCCCCAGTTTCAGCACATTTCCTTTCCCCAGCTTTGCCTTATTCAGTTCCACAAAATCATCGTAATATTTCTTTGGAGCACGGTTATGACGCAGCAAAAAAGTAGAAATCCCCTCACCTGCTTTCGGAGTAGCTTTTTGTTGCGCCTGCACATCAGCCAACGAAAGAAGAAAACTAATTAATAAAAGAATATAGAATCTTTTTTTCATATTCGACTACTACCTTATCAGTATCATTTCACTTATAAACAGGACAAAAATACAATTATTTTCCCTACTTTTGCCCCGTTAAAACTTTTTTTGGCAATAAAACTTAAAACCCTATATCATTATGGCAAAACAATTCAAACCCGAAACCCTGTGCGTACAGGCCGGATGGACGCCTAAAAAGGGTGAGCCGCGTGTGCTGCCCATCTATCAGAGTACAACTTTCAAATACGATACCAGCGAACAAATGGCACGCCTTTTCGATTTGGAAGACAGTGGTTATTTTTATACCCGCCTGCAAAACCCGACCAATGACGCGGTTGCCGCCAAGATTGCCGCCCTTGAAGGTGGTGTAGCTGCTATGCTTACATCCAGCGGTCAGGCAGCCAACTTTTATGCCATTTTCAATATCTGCCAGGCAGGAGATCATTTCGTTTGTTCATCCGCCATCTATGGAGGAACATTCAATTTATTCGGTGTCACCATGAAGAAACTCGGCATCGACGTTACATTCGTTAATCCGGATGCCAGCGAAGAAGAAATCTCGGCAGCTTTCCAGCCTAATACAAAAGCACTGTTCGGAGAAACAATCTCCAATCCTTCTCTCGAAGTGCTGGATATCGAAAAGTTTGCCCGTATCGCACACAGTCACGGAGTACCTTTGATTGTAGACAATACATTCCCGACTCCTATCAACTGCCGTCCTTTCGAATGGGGAGCAGACATCATCGTTCATTCTACTACCAAGTACATGGACGGACACGCCACCAGCGTAGGCGGCTGTATCGTCGACAGCGGCAACTTCGACTGGGATGCCCATGCAGACAAATTCCCCGGACTCTGTACACCGGACGAATCTTATCATGGTCTGACCTATACAAAAGCATTCGGCAAAGGCGCTTACATCACCAAAGCAACCGCACAACTGATGCGTGACCTCGGCAGCATCCAAAGCCCGCAAAATTCTTTCTTACTGAATCTTGGACTTGAAACACTGCACCTGCGTATGCCTCAACATTGTCGTAACGCTCAGAAAGTAGCAGAATATCTTTCTAAGAACGAGAAAGTGGCTTGGGTTAACTATTGCGGCCTGCCGGATAACAAATACTATGCACTGGCACAGAAATATATGCCGAACGGCTCCTGCGGAGTAATCTCCTTCGGACTGAAAGGCGGACGTGATGTATCTATCAAGTTTATGGATTCATTAGAATTTATCGCTATTGTGACTCACGTAGCTGATGCCCGTAGTTGTGTGCTTCACCCCGCCAGCCATACTCACCGCCAGTTGTCGGATGAACAGCTGATGGAAGCAGGTGTACGTCCCGACTTAATCCGTTTGTCCGTAGGTATCGAGAATGCGGATGATATCATTGCAGATATCGAGCAGGCATTGAATGCGTAAAAGCTGATTACTATCAGATAACAAACAGCAAAGGCACAGGACATTTTGATTCTGTGCCTTTCTCTTTTCACCAATGCCTCATCCCTTTCTTATTTACTGCCTATTATCCTCCTTCTCAATAAGAAAGTTAATTTCCAACAGAATATGTTTAATCATGAACTGATAAATCGCTATAGATGTTTATCTTTGTAAGGAACCAAACTCTGTATAGATATGAAAAAGATTTTATTAGTAGCACTCGCGCTGTGCCTTTCTTACGGATTTGCTTATTCCTGTTTATTCAATCATTCAATTAATCTGACCACAAAGATGCAGAACTTCGAAACGGATTCGTTTACCACCAAGAACGGGAAAAGCCTGAAGATCACTTTCTTTAAGCATGCCAGCTTGTTAATAGAATATGCTGGAAAAAAGTTTTTTATTGATCCAGTCTCTGATTACGCAGACTTTACACAACAACCGAAAGCTGACTATATCCTGATAACACATGAACACCATGATCATTTCGATACCAAAGCGATTGCTGCTATCGAAACTCCGGATACAAAAATTATTGCCAATCCGAATTGCCAGAAGATGCTGGACAAAGGACAAGCCATGAAAAATGGTGATATACTGCAAATTACACCCGAAATCAAACTGGAAGCAGTACCTGCTTATAATACAACTCCCGGTAGAGACAAATTCCATCCCAAGGGACGTGACAACGGATATATCCTCACTGTGGGCGACACCCGGATTTACATTGCCGGAGACACGGAAGATATCCCGGAAATGAAACAAATAAAGAATATCGATATAGCCTTCCTGCCTGTCAACCAACCGTATACGATGACACCGGAACAAGCTATACAATCTGCTAAAATCATTCAACCGCATATTTTGTATCCGTACCATTACGGAGATACGAATATCAATGAAGTGAAGGACGGATTAAAAAACGAAAAAGAAATAGAAGTACGTATCCGTGCTTTACAATAAAAAGACAAACCTAGTTGAAAAATAAAAGGACGTTCCTGGGGAAAAAGGGGAAATGTGGGAACAGGAACGTCCTTAGAAACATAATAATACAAAAATCCGGACTTTCGCAAGGGCGCATCTTTGTTTCTCGTCTTATGGATATCCCCTTCATAAAGAAGTAGTGCATTAATCCGGAAGATATCAGGAGAAGGATTATTATGATTGAGCTCTTGTTTATTTAATTATCTCTGTATTCGTATATCTTATTTGTTATAGAAATGAAAAAGAATATTTATCGTATTATAGTGATGACTGGTAAGCTGTCTGAATATAAGTACCAATTACATTGTCATTATTCATCTCGATATATCTCTTTAGTAATTCCGAGAATCCGGATTGTATCTGTTCCACCGGCTTATCCGTACAAGCAGCAGAATATGCATCTATAGCCAGAAGAAAATCCTGCATCCGTTCGTTCAGCATCGTTCCTTCCGTACAAACGACATCGGCAATACTCGCTTTTATAGTACCGTTTTCAATCACAACAGGCAAACGGTATTCCAGTCCCATTTTACTGGCATGGATCGAAAGTATCTTTATGACCGGATTTTCTATTTTTGTCGTGTCTGCAAAAGCAAACTTTCCATTTATTATCCTTGCGCTGTCAACAGGGGCATCCGTCGAAACATCTTTCATGTAAACCATTTTACCCTCAAATTCCGGCAGAGGCGCACTACCGTCAATTCTGTAACCTCTTATTTGAGAGCAAGCTCCCAATACTAATACCCCAATGAAAAAGGGCAAAAGTCTTATACATCTATTCATCGGACTTTTATTTCTTCTTGAAAAGAAAGAAAAGCCGCCCGCCAATACCAGCAGAGCGGCTTTCACTTTTCATTTATACATTTGTATAATCATTGTTCGTCAGAATCTGAAGCCAAGTTTCACCACAGGCATTTCGAAAATCTTGATGTTATGGTGACTGACATTGTACTTATCAAATCCTTTCGGACAAATTTGTATCAAATCATAGCGATAAGCTAAAGGATGCATCTCGAACCCGAAAATAAATCCTTTGGCAATGCTATACTCGATACCTGCTACGGCAGCTACTTTCAGACCATACATCTGACCGGCTTTGCTTCCTGCGGTATAGACCTGAGAAGGAAGTTCTTCCGAATCATCGCTATCCTTATAGGTATCACCGGTGTATGGTTCTGTAGTTTCAATGCGTGCCATCTGGAAGCCAAGGGCGCCTCCTACGTATGGATGAATACGTTCGTTGCGAGTCTTGAAGTAATAGTTGGAGCCGACAGAGGTATACCAGTTATTAGTCATCTGCGCATTGATATAACTTTGCGCGGGTATGATCATATCGGGTACACTGTTGTCGCCTTCTACATAGTCTTTCTTGGGAGTCAGGCTGATGTTCATGCTAAACTGGAAATTGATGTCCCAGTTGTCAGACAGAAAATACTTGCCTTCGATTCCGGCTATATTGACCAGACTATTATTATTCAGACTACCGATATTCAGATAGCGGTTCAGGTCACCGGAGTTATCCGTTCCTCCATTGGGAAGTCCGACGACTCCTTCGGTGTTGGTGAACTTGGGAAGCAGATAAGAGGTGTTCTCATTGAAGAACTTTCCGCTACCAAGTAAAACCGAAACCTGCCACTGTCCTTTCTTCGGAGCAAACGACGCATCATCACTGCTGCTGTAACGCTGCGCCAATGAAGGCGCAGCTGTTATACAGGTCAGCAAAAGTAATGTGCATAGTTTCTTTATCATTTTGTTACTTTTACGTGATTAAGAAATTACTTACTCAAGGTTTCCAATACGGATTTAACTTGTGCAAGAGCAGTATCATAGATTGCTTTCGCTACATCATAAGCTTCTTGAGCTGTTTCCAAAGCAAGTTTCTTCTGTTCTATTACATAAGCTTCCTTATATTCACCCTTGTTGAACAGTTCAATGCTCTTTTCTGCTGCAGTAACCTTCTGTTTAGCTTCTTCAACTGATTTTTCCTGAGTAGCAACTTGATTCTTCCAATAATTCAGAACAGATTCTACAGTTACCACAGAACCAGTGACAACACCACCGTTGATACCATCAATCTGATCTTGAACAACACTGATCAAGCCAATGTAATCTTGGATCAATTCAGCAAACTTCTTACTATTGGCCTCAGCTTCAGCAGTCAAAGCATCTTGTTCTTCTTGTGCTTTCTTCACCTCTTCTTTAGCAGTCTTCAGAGCAATACGAGTTTCGTCAGCTTTTGCAATAAACGGATCCATTAAAGCAGTATTCGTATTTATTTCTGCATTCAGATCAGCAAGTACACCTTCCATTTGAGCCTTCAATGGTTTAATCAAATCGGCAGCAGCAATCATATCTTTGCAAGTCTGTACATCGTCATTAGCAGCCATCATAGCTCCCAAAGTACCAAAGTCAGTCAAAACAGCACTATTATTCTGCTTAATATAAGCGCGGACCATTGCTTCTGTTACTTCAACAAGTCTGTCTTCGCCAGGAATCACAGTACCAAAAGTAGCATCAGAAGTATACTCTAAAGCATCTTCAGCTGTATTGCGATCTAACTTAGTTGCACTTAATTTAGTAAATTCATCTGCAGAAATATCAGAGCGTAATGCCTGCATGTGGCCAGTTTTCTTACCATCTTTTTCCTCTTCTTTATAGAAAGCATCTTTGCCTGTCATATCTTCAACACTAACTGTATTAGCCAGTATCTGACCGTAAGGATTAGCAGCAAGAGCAGAATAAGTACTAATTGCAGGAGCCACCTTAGCAACAGCAGTAGCAGCCTCTCCAGCAGCTTTAACCAATGCAGCTTTAGCCTTTTCTACTTTCTTATCTTTATCATCGGCAAGAGCTTGATTTCCTGCAGCTTCACCTTTGGCAGCCAATTCAGCAACAGTCTGATCAATTTTCAGCCATTCAGCCAAAGTAGCATTAGCATCAGCCTTTGCTTTAGCTTGTTTCACTGTATCGTCCAATATAGCTTCCAGTTTACTGGTAGTTTGTTCAGCAGGAGTCAATGCCTCCCATGCAGCCTTACTAGTAGGAGACAATGCGGTAATCATATTGTCACGGTATGTTTTCTCCAATACCGAAGCTTTTTCTTTTTCTACAGCATCATCATAAGCAGCTTGATATACGGCATCCCATGCACTATTATAAGCTTTTACTGCAGATTCTACTGCGGCATAAGAAGAATTATAAGTATCTGTCGCCTTTTTCAGATCAGTAGTTGGCACTGTAGTTGCTGTACCTTTTACCGCTTTTGCAGAAATTTCCCAGTTAGCTTTATCCTTTTCAAATTTTTCTTTAGCATTTTTGGCTGTCTTTTCTTTTTCTGCCAAAGTCAACTTATTCCATTCAACTCCATTTTCGTCTACAGAATATTTACCTAAAGCATCAATCCAGGCATTTACTTTCATCAGAGTAAGAGATGCCTGACTAGTTCTGGCTGTTACATCTTCTATCTTCAAATCATCATTGTACTCAGTTTGCGTATACTGAACAGCCGGATAATCAAACACACCTGTACTAACAGTATATCCATCTAAAGATGTAAAATCATTGCTACTGCTAAATAATGTCTTCAATCCTTCATTAATAGGTTCAGATTTATAAGCTGCAATATCAAGCTGAGTATTAACCTGTGTTGTAGAGTCTGCTACAGCTTTATCATATGCCTCTTTAGCAGCTTTACGCGCTTTTATCTTTTCGGCTACTTTTTGTTCTGCAGCTTTATAATCAGCGGAAGTCTTAATAGTAGCAATCTCAACATCAGCTTTGCTCTTTTCACTTTCATATTCAGATTTCTTCTTCTTCAGATCCAGGATCTTATCATCCCATGCAGCTGCATCAAAGTCTTCTGCCAAAGCTAACATATTATTTTTCTCATCCAATAAGATTTCCGCCTTTTCAACTGCAATCTGTGCCAACTTCAGTTCAGCCTGTAAGCTAGCTAATGTCGGAAGATTAGGATTAACCAATGCATCATAATAATTATCCTGAGCTGTCTTTAAGGCAGTGTAATATTGGTTCAGGCTAGCAGAAGCAACATAAAGTCTTTGCTGTGCTTTATCAATAATTGCTTTTTCTCCATCAGAAAGCAGAAGTTTTCCAGCTTCAATGAGTTTCATTGCATTATCATAAGCTTCCTGTGCCTGTGCTGTCTGAGTCTGATAGTTCAACATAGCTGCTTTGAAGATTTCAGCTTCTTCAGCCATTTTATTTTCCCAGTAAGCTTTGTTTCTGTTAGCTTCAGCAATCTTAGCTTCCGCCTCAGCTTTTGCTTGTTCGGTAGCAGCTTGTGCGCGTTCTACTTCCAGTTCTTTCAGTTTCACGTCTAAAGCATGCATCTGAACATCGTACTCTTTGTACTGATTATCCAATTCTTTAGATTTGTTTACCAGTTCCTGATAAGCTACTTGCGCTTTTTGCCATTCCACTTCCACCAGTTTTACCGCAGCCTGTGCTTTAATCAGTTCGGATTTTGCTCCCCGCAGATCAACGATACCTTCCGGTTCATCGGTATCAATACATCCCGTGAATGTAGCTGTCGTACCCGCCATTAGCAAGGTTGCGACCAAATACGTCCATTTTCTCATAAAAGTAAATTAAATGTTATACAATTAATAAATAAAAAATTTGTTTGCTGTCATTTCATAATCCATCTCATCTTGGTGGTCTGTCTTTCCGTTACTTTGTAGGTAACGGGAAAGCGTACTTTTCCACCCCGACAGAGGCGTCTGCGGACTACATTCATTGAATAAGTAAAGAATATTTTTAACCCCTGCTCTCAGACGATGGCAGAGGGGAGGGAAATCTTTTGCAAAAATTAAAGACCAGGCCGTGTTCTTCTCAAAAAATCCGCAGTTTTATTCTGTGTGTTTCCTTTTTTTAGTAGTTTATCAGAAAAAATATCATTTTTGTTTGCATGTTTTCCAAAATATACCCATATTTGCAGCGTCTTTTCTTCCCGTTACCTACAAAGTAACAGTTCTCTAATTCAACAACTTACCTACACTATAGACCTTCTTTAAGGAAGAAATAACCGCTACATTCGCTTCATCAATTTTCTTATTCTTGAAAGGTTTCAGATACGTTTCCGTCACGGTGATGGAAGAATGCCCCATCGCTTCGGAAATAACACCGGGATGTACCTCACAATAGTATGCCATCGTAGCCCAGGTATGACGGGCAGTGTACGAGCTTACTTCAGATGTCAGTCCCAAAACCTGTTTCAAAATCATTAACTGATAATTAAAGTTGCGCAATGCCAGCTGATATTCCTTGTAAGCAGCTTCCGTTCCCTCTCCACTGGTGATCAGCGAAAAAAGATAGGGAGAAGCAGGATCGGTATTCATATACCGTTTGATCAGCTTCATGGCTTCAGGCACAAGAGTCACTGTTAATAACCTGCCGGTTTTTCGACGGCGGTAAGTCATTACATTCCCATCGATATCATGCTTTTTCAGATAGGCAAGATCCACAAAAGGAATCCCACGAAGTAAAAACATTAAAAAGAAAAGACCACGAGTACGCTGTAGTTCCTTGTTGTCCTGACACAGCTGTTTCGGAAGTTCCTTCATCAGACGCTCCATGTCTTCCTTATCCAGCGCACGTTTCCTGTCCGCGCGCGTTCCTGTATAAACATACCGGAAGTGATGAGGCACATAAGGCGCAAGATGGCGGTCGACCGCACGGTTATACACTGCACGCAACGTACGCATATAAGTGGAAACTGTATTCCAGCTACAGTTCCTGCCACGCAGATACGATTCGAAACTTTTAAGAAACTCCTGACTTACTTTCCGGAAAGGAAGCTTATCACTTCCATGAAAGGCAAGGATTGCACTCAGGCTACTCCTGTAAATATGGGCAGTCCCAAAATTCCCACTTTCCCGCAGCCCATCGGCTACTTCCTTCATAAACGAAATTAAATTCCCCATTTTCTACTGATTTAAATAATACTCAAAGATACGTTCATGGAGAAAGCCGTTCCCTTACCCACTCTGCTTTCCCCAGTGTTCTTTGTTTTTCTATTCTCTAAATACTAATAAGACAAAGATAGAAATAAATTTGTTCGGTGACCGAACCGTTTCATAAATCTGTTTTATAAAGGAAAATAAGTGACTTATACTTATTTTTCATACATTTGTATGCAACAAAGAAATAAACATGGAACAATCGAAGAATAAACGTGCACGCCGTACCCGCGCCGAACTGGAAGCGGACGTGTTTGATGCCATCCGGCAGTTAGCAAGTGAAAAAGGTCTGGCGCAAATTACCTTTACAGATATTATGCAAAGAGCCGACATACAAATGTCCGTCCTGCTCAATAACTATAAGAATATTGAGCGATTGCTGGATAAGTACGCTTACATTTCTGATTATTGGCTGCACGATCTTTTCGATGAAGAACACCCTACAGACAAAGCCAACGAGGACATCATGAAAAGCACCTTAAAGGCTTTGGCAAATTACTTATATGACAATACCGATATGCAGCACTTGCTAGTGTGGGAACTCGAAGCAGACAATTCGACCACAAGACGTATGGCACGAAGCAGGGAAAAGCATTACAAAGTGGCTATAGAAGAATACAAAAATTTGTTTGAAGGAACGGGTATCCCAATTGATATAATAGCGGGACTTCTTACTGCCGGAACATATTACCTGATATTACACCGTAAGCGTTCCACATTTTTTAGTGTGGATTATCAGCGGAAGGAAAATCGGGAACGCTTGTACAGTACACTTGAATATCTTTCCGGTCTGGTGTTCTCCGCGCTCAAAGAGCACAACCAAACCATAGAGATAGCCCGCAATTTCAAGCAGAAAGGTATAGCGGATGATGTGATAGCAGAATGCACGGGTTTGTCTGTCGATGTGGTGAAAGGGCTTTAGATTGATCATTTGTCAAGTTTTCATATGGAGACAAAGAATAGCCCAGCCGCTTTTACCAAACAAGCGGGAAACTACATTATTAGAGATTGAGCGTTTGAGGCAGCCATAAAATAGTAGGCATAAGACAGATACCACTATACTGCTATCCGATTAATACATAGCATGATACAAGTTGCTATATTCTCAAAGTATTCTCATGCCTTTGAGAAAAAATTCTCACCACAGTGAGAAAAAGTTCTCGTGCCTTTGAGAATTATTTCTCAATGCGATGAGAAAATGTTCTCATTGTGGTGAGAATAAAAGCGTTTATACTAACCTGCCAACAGTTAACTGCCTTTCTGCTTATCTCCGGATTTAATTGACAAGATTTAAAAAGCAACTTAATATATCACATGATTGTGAATTTCAGAGAATAACTCATTTCAAACAAATAAAAAGGCGTGCCTGCTTAAAAAGCAATACACGCCCTTCCTTTCATACACAAACATTGAATTTATCCAGTTTCAGGTGTTCGTCAATATACCGAATGCCGTCCACCTCAAAAAGTCCTCGTAAGAGAGTATGGTTCAGCGTCCGCTGAACAACATACGGAGTACCTTGCAGGCAACTCTGATAAATAACCTCCTGCAAATCTGCCGCAAAGCGATCCGGATCGACTCCCGGAAGCAGGTAACCACAGATTTTGCAATGCGTCAGTACATCGATAAACTGCTGCAACCAGAAGGCCTCTTCCCGTTTGAAGGAAGCACGGTAATCTTCATTCGCGGCGATATCCAGCAATAAAGTCTTTCCTAACGAATGCAATAGCGTGAGATACCCGTTCACTGTGGCAAAAAGCACCTGCATACACGAACTGTCCATCCGCATCTGACTTTGTTTCAGACAACTTCTGATCCCGTTGGTGAAATCAGAAAGACAGATGCGGAACAGACAAGTCTTACTGGGGAACAGCTTGTAAAGCGTACGCTTCGACATCTTCATCCCCTTAGCTATGTCATCCATGGTCAGTCCGTCAGCACCGTGCAGATACATCTCGTGTTTGGTGTATTCGATTATCTGACACCGTACTTTTTCAGGATTCATACTATCCTCCTACATCCGGCCTCCGCCCAAAGCCTGATACAGTGTAATCACGCCCTGGATTTCGGTAAAGCGATTGGCTACCTGTGAAAGTCTGGCGTTCAGCAATGTCTGCTGTGCGGTCAGTACTTCCAGATAAGTAGTATTATTACTATGTTCCATCAACAGACTAGTGCTTCTGGCAGCAGTCTGCAAAGAGGTGATCTGCTTATCGTAGAAAGCGGATTTCTCACGGGCCGTCTGATATTGCACCAGTGCCTCGTTTACTTCCACACCTGCGTTCAGCAATGTCTGTTCAAAGCTGAGGCGGGCTTCTTCCTGCTGTGCCTTCGCTATTTTCAGCTGGGCGATATTCACTCCCTTGTTAAATAAAGGTTGCGTCAGTGAAGCTACGGCAGAAGCAACGAATTTGCCCGGATTGATAATCATGCTACCGGCACTGTTTGTCCATCCGGCACTCCCGCTCAGCGTGATGGAAGGATAGAAAGCAGCACGGGCAGTATTCGTCGTATAGAATGCCTGCGCTAAAGAGAACTCCGCGCTACGTACATCCGGACGGTTGGAAAGCATCTGCAAAGGAATCCCTACGGAGAAGTCTTCCGGCAACTGCTGGTTTTCCAGTTTGCCGCGTTGTATCTTGTGAGGTGTTTCCGCCAGCAACAAAGCCATTGAGTTCTCCGTCTGATTGATTTGTTCTTTCAGGTCGAGCACTGCCGTACATATATTATAATAGGTGGCTTCCGTCTGAGCCAGTCCGGCTTCGGTCATCATACCGGCCTTCTTCATGGCACGGGCTGTCCGCACGCTCTCTTTCCATGCCGCTTCGGTGGACACGGAAATCTCATATTGAGCGTCGAGCATCAGCAAGGTATAATAAGTATTTGCCACGGCAGACACCAACTGTGTCTTCACCGCCTGTTCATACTCCTTGCTCTGCTCATAGGCCGCTTTTGCCCGACGTTTGGCCGTGGTCACCTTTCCGAAGATATCCAGTTCCCACGAGGCAGTCACCGGCAATGAGTAGGTCTGTGTCGCTTTGCCACGGTCGAAGCTGCTCACAGCTCCTTCCGGTGCGAGAAACAAAGAGGGCAGATAAGAAAGCTTGGACGTCAGCAACGAAGCCTCCGCTTCTTTCACACGGAGATGCGCTGTCTGCATATCCGTATTCCGTACCAAAGCCGAATCGATCAAATTCTGCAAATACGAGTCAGTAAAGACCTCTCTCCACGAGAGATTACCGAAGTTCGCCGTATCGGCGGAAGCGACGGTCTCGCTTCCATAAAGTCCTTCGGGGACTTCCGATACAGGTTTGTATTTATTGTAGATACCGCAACTGCTCAACACGAGCGTTGCTGCGGATAAGATTAATATTTTCTTCATCATCAATTATTTTTTTCCTGCTTTAGATTTTTCTTCTTCACTCACCTTGATTTCTTCCTCGATCTGCCAGTCTTCCGTAGGTCTGCTCTGCACAGGGCGTAAGCGTTCCTGCAACCACTGGAAAGCGATAAACAAAGTAGGCACGATGAAAAGTAATGCCAGCGTACCGATCGTCATACCACCGACTACACCCGTACCCAGCGAACGGTTACCATTGGCTCCTACACCGCTGGACAACATCAATGGGAACAGACCGAAGATCATCGTCAACGCTGTCATCAGAATCGGACGCAGACGGGCTTTGGCTGCACTTACCGCAGAAGCGATCAGTCCCATGCCTGCCTTACGGCGTTCGGCAGCGTATTCGGTCAGCAGGATGGCTGTCTTTGCCAACAGACCGATCAACATAATCAAACCTGTCTGCAAGTAAATGTTATTCTCCAGTCCGAACATCCATGCAAAGAGGAAACTTCCCATCAATCCGCAAGGCACACTCAGAAGCACGGCGAACGGAATGATAAAACTCTCGTACAATGCACTCAGAATCAGATAAATCATCAGGAAGCAGATACCAAAGATGATCATAGTCGTACCGCTTTGCTGATTTTCTTCACGGGTGATGCCTCCGTAATCATAGCCATATCCCTTGGGAAGAGCCTGTACGGCTGTTTCCTGTACGGCCTTGATAGCATCTCCCGTACTATATCCGTCTGCCGGCATCGCATTCACGGCGATGGAATTGTACATATTGAAACGGCTCAGCGACTCTGCACCATAGCTGCGTGTCAACGTTACGAACTGGCTCAGCGGAGCCATCTCTCCGTTCGACATACGTACGAAAGCATTGTCCAGTGAGGTTTCGTCCAGACGGAATTGCGGGTCTGCCTGAATCATGACTCTGTATACTTTGGAGAAACGGTTGAAGTTGGACACGTACTGACCGCCATAATAACCGGACAATGTGCTCAATACCGCATCCGGTGTAATGCCTGCGCGTTTACACTTGGCTGCATCCACCTCTACCGTCCACTGCGGATAGCGCACGTCGAACGTCGAATAAGCCATCGATATTTCAGGCCGCTGGTTCAAAGCTCCCAAGTATTGCTGGGTGGTGGTGAAGAACTCGTTCATATCGCCTCCCATCTTATCCTGCATGTGGAGTTCGAGCGCATTACCCATACCGTAACCCGGAATCATACCCGGCGAAATAGCGAAGACACTGGCATCCTTGATATCGGCCGTACGACCGTACACCTGACCGATGACTGCCTGTACATTATCCTCGTCATTCGGACGTTCGTCCCACGGTTTCAGTTTCAGAATCAACATACCGAACGAGCTTCCCTGTCCTGCCAGCAATCCGTAGCCGGCCACTTTCTGCACGTGCTTAATCTGCGGAATATCCATCAGACGCTTTTCGATGCGTTCCATCACTTCGTCGGTCGTAGTCAGCGAACTACCGGCCGCCGTACTTACATTGACGAATACCACACCCTGGTCTTCGTCCGGCACCAGACTGGTCTTTGTCGTGTTCATCAGGAATACAAGCAACACTACGGAGCAAACGAGCAGCGACCATGCCAGCCATCTGCGTTTGATAAAGATCAGCACCACATTCTTGTATTTCTCTATCAGAATATCGAAAGCCGAGTTGAATGCTTTACGGAAACGTGCCGCAAAGTTATTCTTCTGCGTACCGTCTTCATTGATATAAGGTTTCAACAGCAACGCACATAATGCCGGACTCAGCGTCAACGCATTAATAGCGGAAATACCAACGGCAACCGCCATCGTCAGACCAAACTGGGTATAGAACGTACCGGAAGTACCGCCCATGAAGGATACCGGAATAAATACTGCCATAAACACCAGCGAAGAGGTGATAACAGCATTACTGATACCTTTCATTGCATCGATACTTGCCATATAGGACGACCTGTATCCCACGTCGAAGCGTGCCTGCACCGCCTCGACGACAATAATGGCGTCGTCCACCACCGTACCGATGACGAGCACGAGCGCAAACAGCGTGAGCAGATTGATACTGAATCCTGCCATCGCCATGAAAGCAAACGTACCGATAAGCGAAACAATGACTCCCACCAAAGGAATCAGCGTAGAACGAAAGTCCTGCAAGAACACATATACCACCAGAATCACCAGGATAATCGCCTCGATCAACGTCTTCACCACCTCATGGATAGAAGCGAACAGGAAGTCGTTCGAGCTCATCATCTGTGTCAGTTCCACTCCTTTCGGGAGGTCTTTACGGGCTTCTTCAAGGAATTTATCAATGTTCTGGTTTACTTCGGTCGCATTGGAGCCCGCCGTCTGAAACACCATGCACGAAACGCCCGGATGACCGTCCATTCCACCGTGATAAGCATAGCTATCCTGTCCCAACTGTATCTCGGCGATGTCTTTCAACTTCAGGACCTCACCATTGTCCGTAGAACGAATGACAATATCTCCAAATTCTTCCGGAGTGATCAGACGTCCTTTATATTTCATTGTATACTGATAGGTTTCGTTCGAGTTTTCACCGAATGAACCGGTAGCCGATTCGATATTCTGCTCGGCTAGCACACTGGTGATGTCCGACGGAATCAGTTTGTACTGAGCCATCACGTCCGGCTTCATCCATACACGCATACTATATTCACCTCCCATAATCATCAGGTCACCTACTCCCGAAATACGAAGAATCTGCGGTTTGATATTGATACTGATATAGTTGGAGAGGAAGTTTTCATCGTAGCTATCGTCCGGACTGGAAAGCGAGAACATCTGCAGGATACTTGTCTGACGTTTGGAAGTAGTCACACCGACCTGCGTTACTTCTGCCGGAAGCTGTCCCGTCGCTCTCGACACGCGGTTCTGTACGTTGACCGCTGCCATGTCCGGGTCTGTTCCCTGCTTGAAGTACACGGTGATACTCACTGTACCGGCATTGGTGGCGCTGGAAGTCATGTAAGTCATATCTTCCACACCATTGATCGCTTCTTCCAAAGGAGCAATCACACTCTTCTGCAAAGTTTCCGCACTGGCGCCATAATAGGTGGTACTCACCATAATGGTCGGCGGAGCAATATCGGGATATTGTTCGACGGGCAGACTGAACAGCCCGATGATACCCACAACAACAATCGTAATAGAGATAACTGCCGATAATACGGGGCGTTCAATAAAGGTTCTTAAATTCATGGATCGATTCCTCCTTTGTTTAATTTTCAGTAGTTGTCGTAGATGCCTGGGCAGTCTTTGCCTTAATCGGAGTACCTTCACGAAGCAATCCTACGCCTTCCGCCACAATCACAT
>OGUQ01001946.1_pt1 | contig 15549 bp, 13 predicted proteins | sample 1574701 | NCBI WGS metagenome assembly OGUQ01 (sample SAMEA2582087, study PRJEB24529) | metagenome | biome: Human gut stool | place: China | collected 2011 | reverse complement strand
CAGTTTATAGTTTACAGTTAATAGTTTATAGTTTACGATTGATTTCGTGGTTATTGGCTGATGATTTGCAGATTTCTTGTGATTTTCTTGGTGGTTTCGAGGAAAAAGCGTAATTTTGCGGCAGAGTTAAACGTTTAAAAGGAGAAGATTATGGCATTAGAGATAAGAAGCATTCCTGTTTTGACAGGTGAGACCGCTGAACGATTTGTTCGTGAGGCAGAGGAGAATGAACGCAATCCACAAAGAAAGGCATTGCGAATGTCATTTGATGACGTTGAGAAGATTTTGATTCGTTCAACTGCTAATTTGAAAGCGCATGGAGGAAAGAGTCCTTTTGCAAAGTAATTGCTCTCTTTATCGAGTTACGACAAAAGAGGAGCTTGATACTTTTAGCTGTGGCGATAAAGACCTTGATGACTTCTTTCATCGAGAGGCTTGTCTCTATGATGGGCAATTATTAGGGAAGACCTATTTCTTTGCAACTGAAAGAAGTGGTAAGGATGAAATAGTCTGTGCCTTTACATTAGCTAACGACAGTATCAAGGCAGCTTTAATTCCAAATGCTTCAAGAAATCGAATACAGAGGAAAATTCCTAATTCTAAAAGAACAAGGAGTTATCCTGCAGTATTGATTGGAAGACTTGGAGTAGCCAAGGATTTTCAAAGTACTCATGATGGTATTGGATCACAAGCGATAGACTATATCATATCTTGGTTTTTGTTACCAGACAATAAGACTGGTTGCCGTTTCATTGTTGTTGATGCTTACAATAAGGAAAATGTGCTTCATTTTTATGAAAAGAATGGCTTCAAATTCTTGTACTCTACTGAGAGTTTGGAGAAAGAGGCAAATCATATTCCTGAAGATGAGTGCTTAGAGTCAAGAATGATGTATCTTGATTTGTTGGGATATATAAGATAATAAATCCTAATGTAAGTGAGAACTCTATCTTTGACAAAAAAGCGTGCAAGCCACATCATAGTCGCTTGCACGCTTTTTTTGTCATCTAAATTTCTGATGATTTCCAATCGAACACGATGGTGTTGTCTTCTTTGATATTGAAGCTCATACCTACCTTGATAATTTCCTTGCCGCTCATGGCAAAGGCATCGGCATAATGCTTGCTTTCTATCTGCTCAAGAGCCTCCTGGGCAGTCTTTCCAAACTTCAGCTCCATTACATAGATAGTATCGTCCGTCTCCATGGTTATATCAATTCTCCCCTTTGACGTATGTTGCTCCACTATAATCCTGAAATTCGTGAGCAAGGCAAAGATGATATACATCGTTTGCTGGTAATGCCCTTCGTAATGGGTGTTGTTGCAATAAGGCACAGTCTCCCAAAACGATTTCAGCAACTGTAATGCTTCGTCTATCTTGCGCTGTTTAATAAGCACCGACATCTTGGCGATGGTAGTATTACACATCGCAGTCTTTGAGGTCAGATAATGAGGCAACAAACTTCTGTACAATCCAACTCTTATTTCCTTGTTGGGAATGGCTAGGGTATAGAGTTCCGTTTCTTCATCATAATCCTTGATGGTGATGTAGCCACTCTGATAGAGCAGTGGCATGATGGTGGTCATGGTTTCCGTGGCAGCATCAAAGTCATCCTTTCCGGCTTCCATACTCTCGCCCAGGTTCGCTGGCAGAAAGTTGAAATTGCGCATCATATTGATCAGATAAGTAGGAGTGCCTGATCCAAACCAGTAGGAATCAATCTTCTGCTTGGCAAAGCAGGTTAATAAGCTGAACGGATTATAAACGTCTGGAGAAGGCCATGTAAAATGATAGCCGTCATAATTATCCTTTAACTTAGCTAACGTCTGCTCATACGATAAGTTTAATTTTTCAGCAAGTGCCTCTATGTCATTCCGCATTCCGTTCACCAGTTCATCTTCCGTAATTCCGCAAATGCCGGCATACGGCTCGTCCATACTGATATTGGTGATGTTGTTCAATTCGCTGAAGATGCTGAGCTGAGAGAATTTGGTGATGCCTGTGAGGAATACGAAGCGGAGCAATTTCTCGCATCCTTTTAGCGGACTGTAGAAATTGCGCATGGCGTTGCGAAGTTCTTCCAGTTTTTCATCCTCGTGCACCGCATCAAGCAAAGGGGCATCATATTCGTCAATCAGTATTACCACTTGCTTGCCCGTTTCCCTATAGGCAGTCTGGATAAGTGAGATGAGGCGGACGTTGGCATCAACAGCCGGATTCGTAATGCCCCATTTCTGCTCTTGTTCTGCAAGTTGCTGGTCGAAATATCTTTCCAGCTGGGCTATCTCCATGTGTTTGCCCATGCTCATATCGAAATGCAGCACCGGATAGCTTATCCAATCCTTTTCTAGCTTTTCGATGGCGAGTCCTTTGAAAAGCTCCTTCTTTCCTTCAAAATAGCTCTTCATGGTAGTCAGCAACAGCGACTTTCCGAAACGGCGTGGACGGCTCAGGAAGAAATAAGTACCATCAGTATGTGCCATACGATATACATATTCCGTCTTGTCGATGTAGAACTTATCCTCTACTCTGATTCGTTCGAAAGTTTGTAATCCTATCGGATATAGTTTTCTTGCCATAATTGCTCGCCTTTCTTTTAAGTGATATTCTCTTTGTTGGCAAAGATACGAATAAATGGTGAAACCACCAAATTAAAAACATCTTTTCTTCATTTATGCCCCTTATCTCATTTCCTTATACCTTTTATTTCTTTTCTCCCTTCTCTTATTTCTTTTCTCTCCTCCTTTTATTTCTTTTCAGGCTTCCTCTTATCTCCTTTCTTCCTTCTTGCTGTATTAATAATGGGTTAATCTCGGGAAAAGTCTTGGTTGATTATAGGATAAAATGTTCTTTAACCCTATTGAAATCTCCGTTCATAGACGTTGAACCGCGGTTCAGCGTCGATGAATGGCGGTTCAGCGACGTTGAACGGACATTCAACGTCTATGAACGGAGAATTTTTCTAAGTATAAATGTTTCTTTTCTTAGTTGAAAGAACTGTTTTAGTAGGTTAAAATCTTCGTTTTACCCCTCTTCTTGCTCTCATTCATTCGTTTTCTTGCTCTCATTCACCCGTTTTGTGAGGGTGTGTCATAAGCTTCTTAGGATATAGATAAGGCACGGATTACACGGATTTTCGCAGATTTCTTTTGATTTTCTTTGGCGGTTTCAATAAAAAAGCGTAACTTTGCGGCAATAAACTATAAAATGAATAATGACTATGATGGGAATATTACAAGTTGCCTCTTATTTATACAAGCGCTATATGGATGATTTTGGCGTTCGTATTGATGAAATGAAGTTGCATAAGCTACTTTATTTCACGCAGCGTGAGTGCTTGATTCAAAAGGGCGAGCCTATGTTTGATGCACAATTTGAGGCTTGGAAATATGGTCCTGTCATGGTTCAGATTCGCCAGCATTATAAAAATGATTCTCTCCCAGAATTGATGGATAAAGAGCAGGTTGTACAATATGAGCCAGTGTTTGATATGGTGTTTAAAACTTATGCTCCACAGAAGTCTTGGAGTTTGAGTACTTTAACGCATGGAGAGTTTTCTTGGAAACACGCAAGAGAAGGCATTGAGGAACAGGATTCATGTGAGGTAGAGATGAAAACAGAAGACATTATGGTTGATGCCAACAGGGTTCGTGAAAGACGAGCAGTTTTGCGTCAATTAAATCTTTATACTGCATAAACCATGAGAATAACTGAGGAACAAATGGCTTTGATACATTCTCTTCGTTGTGAACGGCTGGCTTCTAATTCTCAGGAAATCAATTCTATTTTCGACAAAAACATCAAGAATGTGGGCAAAACCTTTGCTGGTGTGGAGATTGTGCATTTCTGTGCCAATGATGATTGTCGTGAAGTTTGGGATAAATATAATCTTGACCAAAGTCTGGGAGCAATCGTCTTTTGGCATTTTATCGTTCCTTTGATTTTTGAGTTGAGAAAGATTGTTGGTTGTGAATATCTTTTCTTATTTGCTGCTGATTGTGACCCTGATGAGCATCTTGTGAACTATTATAGCCAAAAGTTGAAATTTAAGAAAGCAGACGAGCATAGTGCTGCAATGCCGATTTATGATTTTACATGTAAGTTCATGTATCAAGAAATTGCGGAATTAGAAAAGAAGCGAATGAAGTTCTATGAGAACTTTAATCATGATGAAGATGCTGTCTAATCTTTTCTGACTGCATCAGGTCATAAAGAACTGGGGCAAAATCATATTGTTTTTTAAACCAGATCACTGCTGTCCCGTTTAGAAATCATCGGGTTAAATAGGCTAGGATACCATATGAGTGCAAAGGTACAAAATCAAATCGAATACCCAATTTCTAGAGCATAAGCTATTGGATATTAATAACTTATATAATAATCGTCCAGACTAAACGGGACACTAGTGCAGATTTGAGTGAAGCTAAGAATCAAGAAAGAGGGTGTGGCTTATGACACACCCTCTTCTTTGTAAAACAGCTGTTTTTATACTTTAATTATATATAAGTAAATGATGTTATTGTATTTATCACTTATCTTGTGTTTATTGCAGAACACGTACCAGGCGTAATGGCATTGCCTTGTAGCGGCCGGTGTTATTTCCATTACTACCACTCACGAAACGTACGTTTGATATACCCTTCTTCGAGTTGTATATATCGAAATAGTTATACCAGAAACCATATTCCGGACTTTTTCCACTGAATCCTTGTGTTCCAGAGACTAGTGTTTTGGTCCAAAAGACCACGTGCATTGGATATTTATGGCTTTCACCTTCCAGATATCCTCCGTATGGCAGATAGATGGTTTTCAACTCAGAGCTTGTTGTATTCATAAATGTACAATAGTACGATTCTCCAAGAGCAGTATGGCGTACCTCTGTTTTAAGCGTACCATTTGCAATCAAGTCTTCAAAAACCGATTTCTCTGGTATTTCAAAGCCTTCAGGAGATAGAGTCGTGGATAGATTCCCCTGCTTGACATCTGATTTATTCTTATCCTCTGAAATCTTGAAGTATCCACCGATAGCACCTTTATGGTCTTTAAGTTCGTTGACGTCTGGTACATAAGGACTATTGTCGGTAGCACCCAGGTTACGGTCAAGCATGATGTAGGTATGGTCTTTTCCCTCAACCTTCACTACACCATAATAGAACATACCTTTCACCTTTAGATTGTCAACACCACCCTCTGCTAATTCATATTTGCTTGCCATATCATCTGTTATCTCATGGAAGATACCAGTATGATAAACAGTGTAAGTGATGTTGATATTATCCTTGTTTATCGTAAAGGTGCCTTTCCAAAGATCATAATTATTATCGCGATTATCTGCCAACGTCACTTTCCAGTAATTTTCTCCATCAGCGCTAACAGTGAAATGGCCATCTTTATCTGTCAGATCATCCCCTGTCTGATTATCCATTGTCAGTTTATCCCCTGTCTTTCTAGGAATCTTATAACTGTAGGCATTCTTTCCTACAGTAAAATGAAGACCATTGTTTCTTACATTGCCTAGCATTTGTTCTGGTTTGATACCTTGAATTTTATCTAGCCAGGCAAAATAGTCCTTTTGATACTCATTGTTATCATTATACATGATAACTTTACGATCAGGGTCGTCTCTCATGAAATCGAAGCCCGCCTGAGTTATCTTCACATCAAGCTTGAGATCACCAGAAGATATCGTAACCGTTCCTAGTCTTGGGGTTTCATGAATGTTTGGATTCAGCGTAAACGTCAGAACATATTTCTTTCCAGGAGAAGATTTCCTATCTGTTTCTGGAGTTGTAGTTTCTTTTACATCTTTATCCTTGTCAAACTTAATCCAGCTATTTGCAGGAGGATTGATGCTTACTCCGTAGAGTTTGTCGTCAGCACTTGTTGCAGAAGAGAGTGTGGTGACTAAAGTGATTGTTGCTTTTACATCTTCAGTTGCTATAGCAGCTGTCGCGTTTACTGATTGATCATCACATACGCCAAGTTCATAATCCTTGCAGGCGATCATCCTGGTGATGGCAGGATTGTCATCTTTGATTTCTGCCTCTATTCTGTTTTCTGGTTGTGCCTTGATGGCTTCGTCCAAAGTCTTAAAACCATAATCATTCACCTTGGTAACGGTGATGGTATAGTTATGGTTTCTCAAGAGGGCAAACTGAGAGCTCTTGTCTTTATTATAAAGACCAACTTTATAGTAACCTTCTACAGCCTTCTTGGTAGTAGCATCAACATATTTAGCCTTGATGATAATGTTTGCTTGACCAATAGATGTCTCGTTTACAGCAACTACTTTTTTATAATCATCGCCAATATTTTCACTACAGAATTCTGTTGTTGTTGCCAGCCCATTATCTGTTGGCTCTTTATAGTCAGCTGGTGCGATAGCTGTTTTCTTAGCTGTATTGTTGATGATAAGCCCTGCGCTTTCTTCAGGAAAGATACTCTTAATGCCATCGGCAACTTTGAGGGTAATCTTGGCATTAGAGCGTAGAAGCGAAATCTTGGCAGTCTCAGGAGTTAGCAAATCGCTAACCTTTTTGCTACCCCAACAAACTGGCAGAGTAAGGCTTGGAGTGCGCTCTGCTGCTTTACTGATATCCTGTAAGTCGATTGCCTCTTCGTCTGAAACATCAGCATTGGCAACTACTTGTATGTAGCTTGCTTTTTTCGGAGTGTTTGCTTTGATGCTATAGCTGCCATTGCTTTGCTTGTTGGCGTCTGTTAATTGATTGGTACAATCTTCTTTGTTTAGATACTTGTTGCTGCTGTCGTAATAAAGTAAAGTGAGCTTGCTGATAGATTCTGTTTCCGTAGCATCAGCTCTCGTGCCCAGTTGCTTTTCAGAAAAATTGGGCAAATCAATGTTCAAGACAAGTCCCTCGGCAGGGATTTCATCCCCGCCGAGTCCGATAGCCTCCATCGTATCCTTGCAAGAAACAAGGCTTAGGAGCAATCCCATCCATATCATTAAATGCTTTATCTTCTTCATATTTCCAATATTATTTATTCATTTACACCAACAGGCGTACCTTGATGCCATTTGTCTCCTTGGTAATAACCAGTGTCGCCATACTTCTCGTAGCTATTGCCATCGAAGAGCAGAATATTAGTGTCTTTTAAATAGATTCTGATATCTTTGTTATGCTCTCCTTTAATAGCTTTCAGTTTGATGACTGTTTTCCACCAATCTTTATTTACTTGCTTGCAAGTCCATGAATTGCCTTTGTCTGAACCTTTGTCAGAAGGATCTTTTATTCTGAATTGGTTCGAACCATCAGCAATACCATAATCCTTATACCATCCCCAAGTTTGCTCTTGGGTATATACCTTGATCTCTATGTTCTCAATTTCAGGCATGTTATCATATACATGCCATATAGGGTCGGATGTAGGATCATAGACAATCCAGCCTTCACGGTCTTCATAATCGAAGAGAGGAATACCTGGCTCTAGATGATGAGGACAACGGTGTAAACTGTATCCTTGACCTTGATGTGTATTATTACTGAACATAATCAATGTCTCACCTGGCGTAATAGTTCTTGTACCTACTGAGCTATTTGTATTTAATACAGACTGCATATTTTCAGGGAAGTTTTTGTAATACCATCCGGTGTTAGTCTCGTCGGCCACCATTTCTTCTCCAGGCCATCCATTTCTATTGTTTTCCAACGGTCCATACGTAAAAAGCCAACCTTTTCCTGTAACGGCATCTTCTGTTTCACCTATCTGGGTATAAACATAGATGCGGTGGTTGTCTGGTTTGGCACTTGTATCATTTGCATCCTCATTCCATCCATCGCTCCAGTTGTTTGTACCTCCTTCTGATAAGATTCCCTGGAAATTATCGGAACTGTTACCTCCCTTATATTTACTTCGGTCATTGATAGCTCTGAAATAGATACGATAGTCACCGATAGGAGGACGCACAATTACACGAACAGTTTTATATTTGACATCCGTAGTCACATTTTGGGGTATTACATTAAATTCATAAATGGTGGTCGTTACAGGATCAGTTGTTGCTCTTACTGTGAAGACACCTGTGGCTTTGGCTTCATCCGATGGATTTAAATCCATTTCGATGGTGGATTTACCTTTTGTAAGTTTGGTCGCTTCCAACTTGATACCCCCAAGATTAGTATCCCATTCTATGCTTCTGCTATTCTGAGAATCATCTTTTTTATTATAATAGATGACCACTTTTTTTGTAACATCCAGATAAGGTGTAACATCATAATTTACATCTATATATTTCTTGAGATTATTTGCCTTGATCCAAAACTTTGCAGTGCCTTTTCGCTGCTCTTCTGCATAATCACTGATTGGGATATTTGGATTCACGCGAAACTCGATACTGTCATTGCCATTAGCGTCTTTACCACGTTTGGTGCCAATGATGATGTCTTTTGAGTCTATTTTATTATCGCATCCAAACTCTACTGTGGTAGCATTCGAATTATATGTGATATAATCATTTGTCAAACTAGTCACATTAGCCTTCGTCTTGCTTACCCGCAAAGTAGTATGGTTGAAGTCGGCATCTATCGTTACAGGAGTCCAGTCCTCTACGCTCACTTTACAGTCGAGAGTCATGTTTCCCAGACTCTTGATCTTGCCGATAATCTCATAATAGGTGCCACGAGGGAAAGTTGGGACTTCTTTGGAAGTTGAACTCTCGTCCTGACGATGTCCCAGCTTAATCTTATAGTTGTTCTCAATGTTACCATTCACAGAGCCATTAACTTTGAGGGTAGACTGCTGAGAGGCTTCGGCGATATAACGCTCAGGCAGATAGTAAGTGCCTTGGAAGAGCCACTTATCGGCGGCATTCTGTGGAGCAGCTTTAGGAGTAGCACCCTGAACAAGGGTGATGATGTCCTTATTATTCACATTGGCATTGGTTGCATCCTCTGTCCAGTCTCCCGCCTTATAATAACTACCCTTATTGCTTGCCTCAGAAGAAGTAGCATAAACTTCACTTTCAAAACCATTGGCATAATCTTGGCTAACACTAGAGGCTGGCTTGCTAAATGCTCCATCCCAACTCAGCGTGGTGCTAGGAGAAAGCTTTTGAGCCAGAATATCCTTGATGATATAGCTATTACCATTGAATGCAGAACCTTCAGCAGTAGGGTCGAAGAGCAGGTTGAGCTTTACCTTTACGCATGTAAACTTCAGGTTAGCTGCCACCTCGGTATATTTCTTACCACTTTTTTCTATTTTTGTATTGATGATATTACCGTTCACATCCTTTGGCTCATAAATCATCGGGATGTTTGTAGAAACGGGCATTCCCGGTTCTGTTCCAACGCCATAACCCAGTACTATTTTTTTGAGATCATCTTCAGTTTGGATATTCTTACCACTCAACACCTTGTTCATATTGGCAACCACATAGATATGGTAAGTGCCCGGCTCGATATTGAGCTGATAGTTAGCTACATTCGGCTCTACCATCATTGTAGCCAGTGGGGCAGGGAGCGTCTCTACCAGGAGCTTGCCATCATTTCCATTTCCTGTAGGGACAGGGAAAGCATAGAGGGTCAGGTCGTTGATCTGGCATTCATCTACCGTAGCATTATAGGTAGGAAGGCCGGAAGCATCGTCGGCACGGGTGCCGCGGCTGCTGAGCACGGTTGGCACGAGTACATGCAAGTTGCTTTCTGACGAAATGGGAGCGCGCTCGCCTCCAAGTTCGTCAGAGCAACTTACTGTAACCAACAATATAAACCAACTAACTAAACTTAAAATGAAATCTCGTATTTTCATTGTTTCCAATTTTTAAAGTCAAATACTCTTATGAGCTAAATGCCCGGAAGGGGCTCTGACACCTGAAACGGTTAGAAATCGACACGCTGGATGCGCTTGACCCAATCCAGAATGGAGATTCTGAGCGTCGCATACTTCCACTGGTTGCCCTGGAGGAAGAAGTCGAGCTTGTAGTCGTACTCTCGGTCCAGGAATTCCTGCTCTGAATAATGGCGGGCTTCGAAGGCGCCACGGCCTTGAGCCAGACAGTCGGCAAGATTGATGCGTGCCACCTCTTCTCCTGTAGTCTTGTTCGTGATAGTGAGGATGGCGTTCTTGTCGTTTTCTTTTGCCGGATGCCAGATGAGTCGGGGGAACATGAGGGCGGCATGAGCGGTGCGCTCCTTTACATTGCCCTCGGTATCCTTAAACTCAGTGGTCCAGGTGTAGTATGGGGTATATGTCAACTCCTCGTCGGGGAGGAGAGAGTTGTCATAACTGATATCGCCGTTGGCATTGGTTATCTGATAACTGAAGTCATCGGCATTGATGTTGGCAGGCTCGTCGGTCTGATGCAGGCTGATGGTGAGCTGCTTGGTATCACGAACCAGACCGATGGTATGGCGTGTAACCTGCAGGTCTTTTACTTCAACCAGTTCGTTGCTGAGTCCTTGCCAGAGTGTATCGAGCGGTTGGCTCTGGTTGTTCACCTTGCCCTGTTCGCGGTCGAGTCGTGCATGGAGGGCGGTGATGTTGTCACCCTGCTGTGGCAGAGCTATCTGGAATTTGGCACCTGGCTGCGCGAGTGCATCTTCGTATTTCTTTTGGAAGGCGAAGGTTGCGAATCGGTATTTGCCCGGTTCCAGATTGATTCTCATGGCATAGTTAGGGTCCTTGAGCGGCTGTGATGTCGCATCGTTATAGGCATCATGGCGAGCAATGAAGTTGCCCTGCTCGTCGTATACGAATACGCTGAGTCCGCCCACATGATCATTGAACATGTCGGCACGCTGCACGTTGTAGTCGTACTTGAACTGCAAGTCAACACCCATGTCACAAGGAGGCAGGTCGTCGTGCATCAAGTCGTTGCAGCTGCTGAGCATACTGCCCGCCATGATGAATCCCCATCCCATGCATATATTCTTGATCCAACTGTTAAACTTCTTGTTTGCCATGATGCTTATCTGTTTTATGAAAAAGTAAAGTGTATAAATTGATTCTTATTCTTCCGAGATAGCCAGCCGCTCCTTAGCGCTAGAGCGGCTGAGCTATATATAATAATGTGTAATGGATTACAAATCGACGCTCTGTGAACGCTTAGCCCAAGAAAGAATCTTCACGCTGACGCTAAGATACTTCTCGTTCTCATCATCTGGCTGAGTTGGGTCTACTGGAGGTACACCAGGGTAGCCAGGACCATAGACGTTGCCAACTTTCAATTCATACCAGTTGTTACGGAGCATACCATAACGGCCAAGATACTTTTCGTTGTTGTCTCCATAAGATTCACCTGATTTCCATTCAGTCAAAGCATCACCGAAGTGCTTAACACGAGCGATATAGTATGTAACACCCTGAAGATAGGTATTGATACCAACCATCTCTTCTGGACGACCAGCTTTCAAGCCGAGTTTATCATTAATATCTTTAACAATCTCAGTACCCGTTTTACCGCTATAATCTGTACCGGCAACAAGAGTTACACCATCAGCATCCTTGATATCTGCCAAGGTAATCACATGTGAGCCTTCTTTCGTCATGAAATTTGCATAGTCAATAGTATAACCTTTTGGGAGAACTGGATTTGCAACAGCATTTACAGCAGCCTTCAACTTATCCGTATTCAGGATAGTTGTCATATTACCGATGGTGTAGAAAGTTCCATCTGTATCTGCAAGGTCAGCACCAGTATCATTCTTAGGAGTATATTTTGCCTTGAAGATAACACGGGTTGTCTGACCCTGATACATGTTTGTCAAGTTAAAGGTGTTCTCTAAGCAATATACCGGCTTGGTGTCGCCGAAGTCTTTATTAATCTCACTTGGAGCAGTGATAAAATTGAATTCTTCTTTTCTTTTTTTATCACCATCATCACTTACTTCTTTGAGTTCATCCCTACTGTAGTTAGGATCCTTACCCCAATAAACTCGATTGTTAGTACCTGTGAAACGTTCTGTAGTCCAAATATCGCTAAAAACAGAACTTAAGTCATCAATATTATGAACAGCGTATGTCTTCTTGTTTGTGATATCCAAAGCCCAATTACTGAATTCTACTATACTCTGTGTATCAGTATCTGTTGCCTTGTCTTTAACTGTTTTTGTAGTAGGATCAGTAACAGACATCTTTGCTACACCACGCTCTACAAAAACTGTTGCGGCACAATCTTTAGCAGGATCATTTGCTTCTTTATCGCTGGCATATATTTTATTTTTGTCAATAGGAACCAAAGTTGCAGGTGAGGCAGCACTTCCTTTCAACGGAGCATTAGCCATATAGAAGCCATCAGAACCAGCCCAATCAGTAACTGAAGAATAATTCAAAATTGTGCTATTCCAATCCTTATAACTTTGACCTACAGTAGGCAAAGCAACCTTTGCTCCACCACCAGTTTTATTATTGTTAAGCAAAATCAAAACACTATAATCATTCTTGGTATCAACATTGGTAAGCTTTGCTACCAGCTTTTTAGAAGTAGTTGTGATACCATCAGCTTCATCGTCTGTCCATCCTTCTACAGGTAAAGTTACACTCTCAACAAACTTGTAAGAGCCTTCATCTGCACCATACTTCTGGAAGATAAGGGCAGTTGCGCTTTTTACAGCATACTCTTCTTCTGTGCCTTCATTCATTTCAGCACCACCAGTATCTGCTGCACGAGTTCCACTTACCGAAGGCAAGTTGATGGTGAAAGTTGCATAACCAACACCTGCTTCATTAGTACCAGTACCTGCGGTTCCCAGATCCTCATTGCTTGAACAGCTTGCTGTCATAGCTGCGATGACAGCCAAGCCAAATAAATGTTTAATCTTCATAATTTTTGAAAGTTAAGCTTGTTTATAATCGTTATTCTCTAATTTTCTGTTATTCCAATTCCTTTATCTGCTTGAAGACATCTCTTACACGCTCTGCCTCTTTCGAGTTGCCTGCCTTGGCAAGATGCTTTTCGGCAGAAGTAAGATCACCTTTCTGCAAATCGGTGCAGGCGGCATTGAGATTCGCTGTCTCATCATCTGGGAAGAGGCGAACAGCAATGTCGAATACCTCGTTAAACTCTGGCGAACCCGGCTCGTAAGTCTGTGCCACCAGGAACATCTCCTGCAGAGAAAGCTGCTGTGGTTTAGTCTTCAATATCTCCTTGGCCTCTTCCATGCTGAACGGACGAACCGTGTAGGTTACCGTATAGTCGCTATGACGGAGACGAGGATAGATATGATCCAGGATATAGCGGTAACTAGCCGGATGGAGCTTTCTGATCTTCAGGTCCTTATCGTCGGGAGCCAGCGAGGAGTTAGCTATCTCGAGAATTGCTTCCTTATCAGCCAGATGACTAGCCTGGATCTTCTTCTTGAATCCTTCCCAGTCTTCCGGTGTAGCCTGATAGGTAAAGAGCTTGCTGTTTAAGGTGTAGAGGCTGCTCACATATTTACGGAGGGCAGCTGCACGCTCGTTGGCAAGGCGCTTGTTGTTGGCATACGAACCATCAGGCGAAGCAAAACCGTGGATATCAATATCTGTGATTTCAACGTTCTTGTCGTTCTTCACCAGGTCGATGGTGGAAGTAATCTTCTTCAGCTCAGTAGCATTCTCACGGAAGTTGGCAAGAATATAACTCTTGTTAACCACAAAGCTGAGATAGGCTTCACCCTTTTCGGCTCTCACCTTCTTGGCTTCCGCCTTCGGCTGCACAAAGAAATCCTTCGTAATCTTCGGTGTACGGTCGATATCCGCAATCGGCGTATTGTCCTGTTCTATCAGGTTGCCACATCCGCAAAGATCTTCTTTCACCGAGAGTTTGAACTTCTTCATCCATTTCTGATAAGGAACAGACTGGGCGAAGTAAACCTGCTGACTGGTCTTGTTCTTGCGGGTAAGAACCTGTGCCTGCGGATTCTTCTTGCTGTCGGCAAGTCGGCGGTATCTTACAGCCTGGTTTCTACCCTGGATGATGATAGGGTTGAGAGCGATAGAATCAGTTCCTACCATTACTGGTGTGAAAACAATCTGCTGCTCTGATTTCATCTTCAATTCGTTCAGATTCATACGGAAGGCAACGTCCATCCGGTTGCCGTTCTTGCGTGCTAAAACACTTTCTACCTGAACCTTACCCCCTGCCAGCTGTTGAGCCTGAGCAGGCATGATGCCCTGAGAGAAGAGCATGCAGAGGGGCGAAATGACCGCATAAAGCTTCATCTTATCCATATTATGATTTCCCTAAAATTTTTTGTATTCTGTCTAGTTATTACGTGTTTTTATTGTCAGTTTAAAACCACAGTTAAATTAAATTCTTAGAACACGTATATGAGAGATAGTGCGGCTTTTGTAGGGCCCACATAGTTGCGGTGGTCTTTGTCGAGACATTTTTCGCATCGTCCGTAAAGCTTGTAAGGACTGTAGGCATATCCCAAACCGATAGACCCTTCGAAATTGAGGTGCTTATTGAGTAGCCACTGATAGCCGTAGGTAAGGCCTCCACCTACATACCAGCCTTCATAGTGCCTGCCCTCCAGAGTTTTCGGCAGGATGCCGAAGGGCATGTCAATGTTTTTAATGTTGTATTCACCGCCTAAGGCATGAATTCCGAAGAAATGGCCTCCAAACTTCTGGCAGGTGTACCATCTGTATTCTGGCATAACATTCCAGAATCTCATCTTCTTGTCGCCCGAGAACTTCCAGGGGTTCAGGGTGCCTGAAGAGTTGGAAGGTTGTTTTCTTGCCCGTGCCGATTTCGATGCCGGCGTTGGCAGATGTGGAAGCCCATCCCAGTAAGTTGGTCTTCAGAGCGACCTCCTGCGCTCGCGTCGTTGCCGTTGAAAGGATCAGCAGCAGCAACATAGCTGATTTAATGAATGTTTGCTTCATCATATCTTTACTTTTATATTTGGTTCCGTTTATATTAAACTTAGCCTTCGTTCGCTAGTTGGTATCTATTTTCGGCTGCAAATTTAAGAAGAAATCCAATATGAAGCAAGAAAAAGTTTCAAAAAGGTTACATTTCTATGTGCAAACGTTTGCACATTCATGCAATCTGTTTGCGCGCACACATCATAAAGCACATGACTATAAGTGTAATTTGCACAAATATGCGTAAGGGCAATAAGTTTTTTCTAAAATCACCCCGTCCCTCTTTACCATTAAAGAGGGCTCCACCTCTCACCCCGACCCTCTCACCCTCAGGGAAGAGGGAGGAAACCGCTCCTCCTCGTCGCTCGGAACCGCTACGCTCTAAGGTTGGCGGGGCATCAAAGCCCTCGCCATATTTTGCGGGATGGGACCGCCTTATTATAGCTTGCTGAGGTAGGGAATAGCAGTTTATAGTTTACAGTTAATAGTTTATAGTTTACGATTGATTTCGTGGTTATTTGATGAGAAGTTGCAGATTTCTTGTGATTTTCTTGGTGGTTTCGAAGAATATGTGTAATTTTGGTGGCTGAATGTTGAACTAGAATAAATAGGAGGAAGAATATTTGGATACTACAAAGTTAACAAGAGAAGAGGCTCTACGCCGTTGGAATGCTTCTAAGGTGCTGCCCCTCAAAAAGTAGACACAGAAAGGTGGAAAACTGATGGAAAATGATT
>OGUQ01001945.1_pt1 | contig 15554 bp, 18 predicted proteins | sample 1574701 | NCBI WGS metagenome assembly OGUQ01 (sample SAMEA2582087, study PRJEB24529) | metagenome | biome: Human gut stool | place: China | collected 2011 | reverse complement strand
GCAGACGGCGCAGGACCGGCCGCGCCGCCCGCGGGCGGAGGAGGCGGCGCGCTGCCGCCGGACTGCCCCATCTGCTGCGACAGATTTTGCGCCATGTTCATCACCTGCGCCATGGCGTCCGGATCGGAGAGCAGGGTATTCAGTTTTTCCTCCCACTCGCTCATCGTGACGCCCTCCCGCGGTTTTTATTTTTTTGCGCTGTCGTTGATGCGGTTCATAATGGCCATGCCCTCGGGACTTTTCATCAGGTTCGAGAGCATTGTGGCCAACTCTTTCGTGTTGCCCGCCGCGGCATTCTGCGCCGCGTGATTGAGCGCCGCGCCGCCATCCTGAGAGGTGAGCATCTGCATGAGCCTTTGCCCGTCGCCCGATTGCAGGAGCGACTGCGCTATGGCAGGATTGCGCTTGAACTTGTCGATGAGCTGCTGCGTGCTGTGATCCATAGCTGTGCCTCCGTTTCCTGTCTTTCAAGGCAGTATATGAGAGGGACGCGGCAGTTGTGCCGCCGCAGCGGCGAAATTTTTTGAAAAATTTTCCGAACCCGTGAAAGAAAACGCCCTGCCCGCGCACATGTATGGTGTAAGGCCTTTGAGGAGAGAAACATATATGTTTTCAAACGAAGCGTTTGCCCAAAATGCAGAAAAGTACATGGACACGGTCTTTCGCGTGGCCTACGGCTGGCTCAAAAACCCGGACGACGCCAACGATGTGACACAGGACGTATTGATAGAGCTGTACAAAACAGATAAAGCGTTCGAGTCGGACGCCCATTTGAAAAACTGGCTCATCCGCGTCACCGTCAATCGCTGCAAGATGCTCTTCCGCTCGCCGTGGCGCCGGCCCGAGGACATCGACGACTATGCCGAGACATTGTCCTTCGAGCAGCCGCGGGACGGCGAGCTCTTCAAAGCCGTGATGGCGCTCGACAAAAAATACCGCGTGCCGCTGCTGCTCTTTTACTACGAGGGGTATACAACGGCGGAAGCCGCGTCGATGCTCGGCATTCCCGAAAAGACCGTCAGCACAAGACTTTACCGCGCAAGGGCGAAGCTCAGAACGATTTTGGAGGAGGAGTAAAGCAATGACAGAAAAAGAGAGATTTCAACGCGCATTCGCGCCGCTGCACGCCTCCCCGGACACGATGACGGAGGTAACGAAGATGACAGAACGGAAAACGAAACGGCCCGCGCTGCGCCGCGCCGCGACCATCGGCCTTGCGGCCGCGCTCGTGCTGGCGCTCGGCAGCGTTGCCTATGCCTCGGATCTCGGTGGCATTCAGCGCACAGTGCAGCTCTGGCTCAACGGTGAGATGACGGACGCAACGCTGACGGTGAAAAATGGTCACTATACCGTCAACTATACCGACAGCGAAGGAAACGAGCGCGAGCGGAGCGGCGGAGGCGTCGCCTTCGAGCCGGATGGCACGGAGCGGGCACTGACCGAGGAGGAACTGCTCGCAGATATCAATTGCCCCGAGGTAACCTATCGGGATGACGGCACGGTCACGGTCTATTACCTCGACCAGTCGCTAGACATTACAGACCGTTTTGATGAGGACGGCGTCTGCTATGTGCAGCTTGAGGGCGGCAAGAAGACGATCTACATGACCATCAAGCGCGGCAACGGCTACGCAACGAGCACGACAAAGTACATCCTGCCAAGCGAATTCAACAACTGAAAGAAAAACGAGAAAGGTTCCGCACAGCATCGCTGTGCGGAACCTTTCTCCTATTGGGGAAAGCCTCGCAGAGTTTCGTGCCCGCAGGCACGAAATAAAATCAGATCGTTTTTCGCCGCGGCGTGTACGTGGTGAAAAACACCTCTCGCGGAGCGTGTGTCGAGCTGCCATATTGGCGGCGAGGCACGGAGCGCAGCGCGGCCTTCTCCAAAAAGCGGCAAAGCCGCTTTTTGGAAGATATTATTTCTGCGCTTTGCCGTAGTCGCAGTCTTTTCTCAGCGGGCAGCCGTCGCAGTTGGCTTTGCGGGCGGTGCAGCGGTCGCGGCCGAAGAGCACCATGCGGTGGCAGAAGTCGCTCGATTCCTCCGGCGGGAGCACCTGACGCAGCTGCTTTTCCACGCTCAGCGGGTCCTTGCTGCCGTCCGTCAGGCCGAGGCGGCCCGTGATGCGGATGCAGTGCGTGTCGCACACGTAGGCGGGCTGGCCGTAGACGTCACCGAGGATCAGGTTCGCCGTTTTGCGCCCGATGCCGGGGAGGGCTGTGAGCTCCTCCATCGTGCCGGGGACCTTGCCGCCGTACTTTTCGAGCAGGATCTTCGCGCACTCGACGATGTCCTTCGACTTCGTGTTGTAAAATCCGCAGGAGCGGATCGCGTCGCCGACCTCTTCATACGTCGCGTTCGCGAAGGCCTCAAGCGTCGGGAACTTCTGATAGAGCGACGGCGTGACCATGTTCACGCGCGCGTCGGTGCACTGGGCGGAAAGGCGCACGGCGAACAGAAGCTCGTAGTCCTTTTTATATTCGAGCGAGCAGCGCGCGTTGGGGTAGAGGACCTTCAGCTCCTCCACGATGCGGCGGACGGCGGCTTTGGATTTCATGGCGAAACCTCCTGCGTTTCATCAATACTGCCGACAGTATAGCACAAAGACACGGAAAAATCGACAGAAAAAGTCTGTGCAGTGAAGAAAAAACGTGCTATAATCATTTCATCTGTGAAAAAGGAGGCTTGTGCGATGCGGCTACTATTCAAGCAGCGCTTTTTTTCCTGGTTCGACAGCTACGATATCTACGATGAGGACGGCAACACCGTCTTTACGGTCGAGGGCAAGCTCGCCTGGGGGCATTGCCTGCACATTCTGAACGCCATGGGCGATCACATCGGAACGGTGCAGCAGCGGGTGCTGACCTTCCTCCCGAAGTTTGAACTCTACATCGGCAAGCTGTATTACGGCTGTATCCGCAAGGAATTTACCTTTTTCGCCCCGCGCTTCACGCTTGAGTGCAGCGACTGGGAAGTGAACGGCAGCTTCATGGAGTGGGACTACACGATCGACAGCCCTTCGCGCGGCTGCATCGCCACCATCACGAAGGAACTCTTTCACTGGACGGATACCTACGTCATCGACGTTGCCGATCCCAAGGACGCGCTGGGCGCGCTGATGGTCGTGCTGGCGATCGACGCGGAAAAATGCAGCAGGAACAACTGATATGAGTGAAAAAAGACCTTTGGCGGATGAGATCCGCCCGCTGACGCTCGACGAGGTCGTGGGTCAGAAGCACTTGCTCGGAAAGGGCGCGCTGCTGCGCCGGCTCATCGAGTCCGGCTCAAGCGCGAATATGATCTTCTACGGCCCGTCCGGCACGGGCAAGACGACGATCGCGAACATCATCGCGAACCGCACGAATAAGACCCTGTACCGCCTGAACGCGACGACCGCGAGCCTTCAGGATGTCAAGAGCATTATCTCCGATGTCGGCACGATGATGGCACCGGGCGGCATTCTGCTCTACCTCGACGAAATTCAGTATTTCAACAAAAAGCAGCAGCAGAGCTTGCTCGAATTCATGGAAAACGGCTCTATCACGCTGATCGCGTCGACGACGGAGAACCCGTATTTTTACGTTTACGGCGCGCTTTTATCCCGTTCGACGGTGTTTGAGTTCAAAAACGTCAGCGCGGAGGAGATCATCCCCGCGGTCGAGCGCGCGCTCGGCATTTTAAAAGAGCGCAGCGAGCTGCCGCTTTCCTGGGAGGACGACGTGCCGCGCGTCATCGCGCAGCAGTGCGGCGGCGATGTGCGCAAGGCTGTGAGCGCGTGCGAGCTTTTATATGAGGCGGCGGACGTCACGAACGGCGAACTTTTGCTGAAAAGTGAAGACGCCTTACAGGTCGCGCAGCGCAGTGCCATGCGCTACGACAAGGGCGGCGACGCGATGTACGACTGCGCGAGCGCGCTGATGAAGTCGCTGCGCGGCAGCGACCCCGACGCGGCGCTCCACTACCTCGCAAGATTTTTAGAGGCGGGCGATCTGGTCACGCCATGCAGGAGGTTACTCTGCTCGGCGAGCGAGGACGTCGGCATGGCCTATCCGCAGGCTATCGCCATCGTCAAGGCCTGCGTCGACACCGCGATGCAGCTCGGCCTTCCCGAAGCGCAGCTGCCGCTGGCGCAGGCGGCGGTGCTGCTCGCCACCGCACCGAAGTCCAACAGCGTGATCGAGGGCATCGGCGCTGCTTGGGCGGATGTGAAGGCGGGCAAGAGCGGCAATTTCCCGCGCTGCCTCCAGAATGTCCACGCCGATTCGACCGGCGGCGCGCAGGGGCAGAACTACAAGTACCCGCACGCCTACCCGAACCATTGGGTAAAGCAGCAGTATCTGCCCGACGAGCTCAAAAACGTGCAGTACTACCACTACGGCGACAACAAGGTCGAGCGCGCCGCCGCGCAGTACTGGGAAGCGATCAAGGGGTGAGCACATGGACTTGAGGTTGAACGATATTGTCGAAATGAAGAAGCCGCATCCCTGCGGCGAAAAGCTCTGGCTCGTGACGCGCGTGGGCATGGACATCAAGCTCAAATGCACGCGCTGCGGCCGCGAGGTGATGCTCCCGCGCGCCAAGGCGGAAAAGGGCATCAAGAAAATCGTAGAAAGGGAGGAACCCCATGAATAAGAAGACGAGAGCCGTCGCGATCCTGCTGGTCGCGGTGATGATCTTATCGCTCGTTGCATCGATGGTTATTCCGTATTTATAAAATACAGCGCGATAGCGCTGCACATTATTCCCTGCGCCGCGCAGGGGAGCGAGTCAAAGGGGCCATTCTCTTTCGTGAAAGAGAATGGCCCCTTTGGAACCCCAAGAGAAAGACTTAGATTGGCAGTCTCAGGCTTGGATGACTTTTATGCCTCCGGAATGAAAATGCCTGCGCGCGGCGTTGCCGCGTTAGCATTGCTATACGATTTGAGTTGCTTCTATTATCCGCTGTTGCTCTGCCTATCTTGTAGGAGTGCAGCCTAATTTCCGTCTACCGCCAGTCTCCACAATGCGGCGAGCGCAGCAATGCCGCTATTTCGCACGCAGTCTGCCGCCGTTCTACCGTCACTCGCGCCTCACGGCAGTAAGGCGCGGTTGAGAGTGGTCACGAATTGCAGGGGTTCATGGCGAAGCCATGTACACCGCACTTACATTGCGCAGCGCGTGCAGTCATTCAAGCCCAAAGCTGCCAATGTGCGGGGTCAAGGGGCAAGGCCCCTTGCGTTCTCTTGGGGGATCTAAAGGGGGCCATTCTCTCACGTGAGAGAATGGTCCCCTTTGCCCGTTCCCCTGCACGGTGCAGGGAATAAAGACGAAGCGCCTTCGGCGCTGCTCCCCCTTCCGCGCCCGCCGGGTGCCCAAAACCGCGCTCGCGCGCTTATGTTGCAAGCGCGGAACCACGTTCCGCTTTAAAAAGCGGCAGGAACGCGCTGCATTCCCACCCCTCCTCCCAGCGGCGCAGGACACCTTCTCCGTCATTTACCTCGAAGGTAAAAACGACCGCATCCTCCGTCTGCGCGCTTACGCGGTAGGTAAGCGTCACCGCCGTCATCTGCCATGGGGCGGAGCGCGCCATCGCCGCGCGGCAGGTCTTTGCGGCATCTGGCAGCAATTTCTGCTCGCAGCGGGCAAAATAGGCATCAGCGAGTGCGCGGTAATAGCGGTCGAAGCGCTTCTCGCGCCGGCTCTCCCCTTTTGTCTGCGGCAGCGTCAAGCGGGCAGTCAGGACGGTGATGTCCTCCCACTGCCAGCTTTTTTCCTGGGCAAAATCTTCTCCCAGCGTCAAACGCGGATGCTCCTTCATGCGCTTCCTCCCCGTTTTTTCATTTGGGGCAGTCTATGCCGCTGCGGCCAAAGCGGTGCGGCGCGAGAAAATGCGGGCGCGGCACTTTACTAATTTCGCACTCTCTGCTAAACTATATGGGATATTTGCAGAAAGGAAGGCGACGGGCATGGACAGCTACGAAGCTCTCGCCGCGTCCTACGACGAACTGACCGAGGACGTGGAATACGAAAAGCGCGCGGACTTTGTCGAAAAGCTCTTTCTGCGCGCAAAGCGTCCTGTCAAGTCGCTGCTCGACCTCGCCTGCGGCACGGGTACGATGACCGTGCTCTTTGCCCGACGCGGCTACACGGTCACGGGCGTCGACTATTCGCCCGAGATGCTCGCGCAGGCACAGCAGAAGCTCGCCGCGATCAATTCCCCGCCGCTGCTTTTGTGCCAGTCGATGCCGCAGCTGCGACTGCTTGACAGCGTCGACGCCGCGATCTGCTGCCTCGACAGCATCAACTATTTGACGCGTCCGCGCGACGTGCAGCGCACATTCAACCGCCTGCACGACACCATCGCCCCCGGCGGGTCGCTGGTGTTCGACATCCACGCCGTCTCGAAAATGGAAAAACTCGACGGCGAGGTGCTGCTCGACGAGCGCGAGGACGTGTTCTGCCTCTGGCGCACGCGCTACCGCAAAAACGTCAAAATGCTCGACTACGAGGTCGACCTCTTCCGCCTCCAGCCGGATGGCGCGTGGGAGCGCGACTTTGAAGAGCACCACCAGCGCGCCTACACGGTCGAAGAATTGACCGCGTGGCTCGAAGAGGCCGGTTTCACGGCCATCCGCACGCATGGCGAGCTCAAGCTGCGCCGCGCGAACGAGCGCGACGGCCGCATTTACTTCAGTTCTATCAGAAAGTGAGGAACCATATATGGAAGCACAGAAGGACTGTCTGGTCCGCGCCATCTCGAAAGATGGCTTTGTCAACGCTGTCGCGGTCTACACGCGCGGTCTGACCGAGCGCGCCCGCCAGATCCACCACACCTCCCCTGTCGCCACGGCGGCGCTTGGCCGCGCGCTCGCGGCCTGTTCGATGATGGGCAACGCACTCAAGGATAATGGCGCAAGCGTCACGATGCAGATCAAGGGCGACGGCCCGCTCGGCACCATCCTGACCGTTTCAGACTCTGAGGGCAATGTGCGCGGCTACGTGCAGAACCCCGCCGTCGATCTCGCCCTGCGCGAGGACGGCAAGCTGGACGTCGGCACCGCCGTCGGCCACAGCGGCACGCTGACGGTCATCAAGGACCTCAACATGCGCGAGCCCTACGTCGGCACGGTCGACCTGCTTGGCGGCGAGATCGCCGAGGACGTGGCGGGCTATTTCGTGGAGTCGGAGCAGATCCCCACCGCCTGTGCCCTGGGCGTGCTGGTGGACGTGGACCAGAGCGTGCAGTGCGCCGGTGGATACCTCATTCAGCTCCTCCCCGGCGCGGGCGAGGATACCATCGCCAAGGTCGAGGGCGGCATCACCCGCCTGTGTGCCGTGTTCCGGGATGCGGACACCATCCCGGAGGTCGGGCCGCTGCGCTCTGGCCGCGACCAGTTCCTGCAGCTGCTCATGCCCCATCAGGCCCTCTATTACCACGATGGCGAGAGCATTTTCTGCACCCAGTTCATCAATGTATACGATTACTCCGGCCTGAACATCGGCGGCAAGAGCTACTTCAACACGCCGGTCCACCCCCACGTTGCCCACCGTGACAACCGCGGCCGCAATGTAGCCTATGAACACACCGAGTTTACCTCCGGCAAGGAAATCAAACAGGCAGCCGGTAATGCCGGCATTGGCCTGACCTACGCCAACGAAACGCCTTTCTTCCACTTTGCCGATTACCGCACCGCAGCCTCCAATGACCTTCCCGGTGCACCTGCGGCCAAAACCATCAGCATTACCCACTCCGAGAGCTACAGGACCCGCCTGAGCTACAACAGCTGGGGCCGCAGCTACAAGCTGGAAATGTACAACCGCTCCAAAAAAGCCTATGAGAACACGGTGGACGAGCTGACCGGAAAGCAGCTGACCTTTGACAACGTGGTGGTCTGCTTTGCCGATATCGCCGCCTATGCGGGCGATTCTCACGATGTCCAGTCGGTCAACTATGTGGCCGGTGGGCAGGCGTACCTCTTCACACGGGGCGGCGTGCAGGTGGGCCGCTGGGAGAAGCCGCATCCCACCCATCCGCTCAAGCTCTACACCGAAACCGGCGAGGAGATGACCCTGAACCGGGGCAAGACCTATCTGGCACTGGTGGACAATGATGAGTGGAGCAATTTCAGCTACTAAATCATCCGCCCTCCGGGGCAGAAGAGGGAAACCGATGAAACGCTTTTGGATGCGCGCTTTGCTCTGTTTTGCGCTCAGCGCCGCACTGCTGACAGGCTGTGCGCTCAGCCCCAGCTCCCAGCCCGCTGAAAGTCCCACTGACCCGCTCACCGGGCAGGAACTTGTCTGGCCGGGCCAGCGGCCCGTCGCCATCACCATTGACAACGCGGCCGCCAGCACCACTCAGTGGGGGCTTTCCACAGCCTCGCTGGTGCTGGAAGCCCTGACCGAGAGCGGCCAGCCCACCAGCCTGTGCTTGGCTTATCCTTCGGTAGCGGCCATGCCAACCGTCGGCCCAGTGACCCTTGGGCAGGATCTTTACTGGCGGCTGCTCAGCGGGCAGGAAGTACTGCCCATCCAGCGGGGTGCAGGGCAGTTTGCCCGCAACTATCTGGATTATTATAACCTGCGGGCCGTGGACGCGCTGGAAGTGGGCCGCAACGCCTTTTCCTGCGATGATGTCTGGAGCGGCGCGCCGCTGTGGCATACCAGCGGCGCGGAGGTCGCTTCCGTGCTGGGCAGCCTGAACCTTTCCGGCGCATTGGGCGACCACGGCAGCAGCGCTTCCTCCTCGGCCAGCACTGCCGAGGACAGCTCTGCCATTTCCGCTCTGCCCGCCCTGCTGCCGCAGGCCAAAGAGCCCCGCCTGCCGGAGCCCGGTTCCCGGGATGCCGCACAGGTGCAGATCAACTTTGCGCCCCAAAGCACCACCGGCTTTGCCTACGATGCGGCCAGCGGCACCTACGGAATGCTCCGTGCAGACGGCACCGCCCAGCTGGATGCCAACACCGGCGCGCAGGCGCAATTCGACAATCTGCTGGTCCTTTACTCCGCTTCCAGCCTGCGGGACGACGGCACCACGCTGGACTACGACCTGTCCCTTGGCGGCGGTGTCTGGCTGAACGGCAGCCAGCTGTGGCACATCACATGGACGCAGGGCACAGACTCCACCTTTGCCTTTTATGATGCCGACGGCAGACCGCTGAGCATCCGCACCGGACGCAGCTACATTGCGCTGGTCTCCAGCGTGACCGGGCAGGAGCTGACGGTATTGGATTCCGCCGGGCAGAATGTGCTGAATTGACAAAACAAAAAAGACCATCTGAGGCATTTTGAATGCTTCTCAGATGGTCTTTTTATTATAGGTCAGCGTCCTCGCCCTCTCAGCCTCACATTGTTCGGCAGCTCTCCCAAAGGGAGAGCCTTTGGCATTGCGGCAAAGCTTCTGGTTTTGCCAAGGCCTCTCCCTATGGGAGAGGTGGCATTGCATAGCAATGACGGAGAGGGCGAGGATACTTCGGTTTTTAAGGTTATTTTTACAGATCCACCACGCTGCCGACCTCGGCAGGAGAGGTGGGCACCACGCCCAGCACGGCGCGGTCCGTGCTGCGGTTGAGCGTAAAGGTCACGCTGCGGCCCGCCGCGAAATCCGGGTGATAGGTCAGCTCCAGCGTCTGCCAGTTGTCCGGCACTGCGCAGAAGCAGTGCAGCAGCGCGCCGCGGCCTGCCGTCAGGTTCAGGGTGAACACCGAAGCATCCGCCGCGTTCTCGCCGTAGAGCGGCGCAGCAAAGCTGCCGCAGCGCACCGGCTTGCCATCGCACACAGCGGTAACGCCGGTGCCCATACTGTACAGCTCACCAAGCGTGCACACCTCACGGCTCTGCAGATAGCTTGCGCCCACCGGCAGGGTGGATGCGGAGAGGTTTTCCACCGAGAGGTACACCAGCACATTGCCCATTTCCTGCGCAGGGGCATAGCCCAGCAGCTCCACAGCAGCTTTGCCGTCCAGCAGGGCAGGTTCGCCTGCAAGACGCGGCTGCTGCGCCGCAGCAGATACACCGGTGAGCAGCGCTGCCGCAAGGCTGACCGCACCGGAGCCGGCACATTTCAGGAATGACCGGCGGGAAATGGACTGGGACATGGAACTTCCTCCTAAAATAATCGTTCCCTTATACAATAAAGGATTGCGCCGCTTCTGTCAAGGGATGGGCCGAAACTGTAACCGAATCCTTACTCAAAGGCTTCGTTTTCCTCGGTCTCAGCCTGACCGCGCAGGGTATCGGCATAGCCAAAGGGCACGATGTCGATGGCTTCCACCAGACGGTCCCGCATCCACAGCTGCACATCAGTCTGCACGGTGTAACCGCAGCCGGGGTCTGCCATCCACTGCTCCGGGCGGCGGGTGGGCACCGCGCGCTGGCTGAGCATGCTCATGATCACGCCGCCATGGGTCACACAGGCTGCTTCGGTCACATCCATGCGGATCATATACTCAAACAGCTTCATCAGGCTTTCGGCGCAGCGGGCGTGGAACTGGTCGGTAGGCTCTGCGCCTTCGGGCACATAGCCGGAGCCGGGGGTGATCCACTTTTTAAAGTCCTCGTCGTGCACCAGCTCCTTGACCGGCTTGTTCTCAAACTTGCCAAAGCCGGCCTCCCGCAGGTCGTGCACGGTAAAGGTGTGCTTTGCATCCGGGAACAGGATGTTGGCTGTTTCCACCGCGCGCAGCAGCGGAGAGGAGAACACGGTATCCACCTGCGGATACTCGAACCGCTCTTTCAGTTCATTGAGCTGAGCGCGGCCCTCGTCGCACAGAGGGATGTCGGTGCCGCTGCCGATGTACAGGCCCTGCAGGTTGCCCGCAGTCATGCCGTGGCGGATGAGATGAAGCTTGAACGTTTTCATGGATAGTGCCTCTCTTTATCGCTGTGCGGCGGCACGGGAACGGACGGTAAAACCCGCTGCGGAGAAAAAATCTGGCAGAAAAACGTGTCGTCTGCCAGATTTTTTGCTCTTTGGCGGCAGCTGCGGCCCCGCGCACGCCACAAAATGTATGCGTTAATACCTATAGTTTAACATAGATATGGTGTCCAGAGCAAGCCTTTTGACAGAAATGACGAAAATCAACGAAAAATATCGTCACTTTTCTTGCTTTACAAAAGGTTTTCCGTTGTGTATAATCAACCTGCTGTAAACCAAAAACAAGGATGTCCCCCTACATCGAACTTTGAGGAGCCAAAAATCATGGAATTCAACCGTATCATCAAGCTGCTGCGCAAAGAACGCGGCATCACCCAGAAGCAGGCCGCCGAGGATCTTGGCGTCTCGCAGGCGCTGCTGTCCCACTACGAAAAAGGCATCCGCGAATGCGGCCTGGACTTTGTGGTGCGCGTGGCAGACTATTATAATGTTTCCTGCGATTATCTTCTGGGCCGCAGTGCAGAGCGCAACGGCATGATGCTCTCGGCAGAAGACATCCCGAACCCGGACAAGATGAAGGACAACATCTACCACGGCAGCGTGCTGCCCACCATGAACAAAAAGCTGATCTCCAACAGCCTGAACGTGCTGTACGCCAAGATCGGCCAGTGCCACAGCAAGGCCCTTACCACCGAGGTGAGCGCCTACCTGATGATGGCCGTAGCCAAAATGTTCCGCCTGCTGTACTCGGCCGAGCCGCACAATGCCGCCAGTATGTTCAGCATCGATCCCATCCGCTGGCGCGGCTGCTCCGATGCCGTGATGCGCATGTCCGAAGCCAACGTGGAAGCCCTGCTGGACGGACAGGATGTGAACGGCGGCGAGGGCGTAAAGGACCCGGCCTGCATGACCATGACCACAGAAAGCCTGACCCGCGAGTTCCCGCTTTATACGCCCAGCCTGTTAAATCTGGTCAAAACCAGCGAAACACATGTGAAGGGCCTTACCCACGAAGGGTGATATTCCTGTGAAAAAGCTGTAAATTCAGCCCCAAAGCCCTTGCATCTTTCGGGCAGAAAGGGTATAAACAGAATAGAACATTCTGGAATACGGTTTTTTCCTATCAAAAGGAGGATTTATTCTATGTCCAACTCCATTTCCCGCCGTACCTTCCTCAAGTGCACCGGCGCATCCGTTGCTGCTCTGGGCGCAGCAAGCCTGCTGGGCGGCTGCCAGCAGAATGGCAATGCCACCATCGTGGATGTCAAGGTCGGTGATAAGGTCAGCAACTGGAACGGCCTTGGCGTTCAGCTGACCAGCCTGTTCAACATTGATACCGTACCTGCACAGGCCGGTTACGAATACATTGCTGTTCTGGTCACCGTGGTCAACCGCACCAAGAACCAGACCTTCAACATCGGCGCACAGAATCTGGCCGAGATCAACGCCGCTTATCCCGTGCCCCCGCAGGAGAACGTGGATGCAAACTTCCATGCACTGGCAGCAGCTTCTACCGATTTCTCTGCTTCCTGCGACGGCCAGAGCGTGGAGTGCGGTGCCAACATCTCGCTGTACAACTCCAACTCTCAGACCTTCTCGGATTCCACCAATCTGCCCCCGCAGGGTACCGGCTATCTGCAGCTGATGCTGATGGTCCCCAAGGGCTGGCAGCAGCTGAGCGTTACTTACATGCCCACCTTTGCAGCGGATAAGACCATGACCTTCGTCATGACCGCCGCAGACGTGACCCGCGCCTGATACGCGGCCCGCACAGGACGAAATTTCGTCGCAAAACAACGTCACAGCTCAAAATTTCATCATTTTATTTTGCCAAAAGGCATTGACATCCGGCCCGGTTTCGCCTATCTTATAGGTAGTGCCGCAAGGCCGTACTGATTTGCTTTTTAAAGGAGGAACGAACATGTCCTATACATTCTCCCGCCGTGACTTTATGAAATATACCGCACTGGCCGCCGCTGCCGTGGCAGTCTCCGGCTCCCTGACCGGCTGCTCCAACCCGAACCGTCCTGTCGGCACGATCGGCAGCACCCTGAAGCCGGGCAGTGGCATCTGCGAAGCTACTCTGCTGGGCGGTAACAGCAAGCCGACCTATACTCAAGAGAATGGTCTGGTCTGCCACTTCAAGATCAAGTCCCTTCTTGCCGGCCTGCAGGTCAGCGCAGGTCACTTCCAGGTCGATGTAACTGGCGGCCAGCATCCCGGTTCCTATAACTTTAATACGCATCCTACCGGTACTACTCAGGCCACTTTTGATCTGACTGGTGGCACTAATGCCACCACCAAGAATCAGCTTCTGACCGATGTTGCTCTGAAAGTCACCGGCATTGATCTGACTGATGCTACCAATGTTGCTGTTCTTTATTGGCCGAAGCATTCTGCTGACGAGAACGGCAAGGATCTCTACAATGATGTTTATGCAACTTGGAACATCACTGCCAAGGATCTGGGCCTCTAATAATTTCCTCGATCATGGTTTTCCAAAGGCCCGCGCCATATGGTGCGGGTCTTTTTGCGTATGCGGGCCATTTGTATCCAAGTTTTGGGCGATATCATGTAAAATGTACAAAGTTTTTTAGTGGATTTATGCCTTGTGCACAGGTTTCTTTTCCGGTACAATAGGGTTATAAAAATGTGCAGGAGCATCGCAGCGATGCGGTGCTTTTTGCATTTGAGGGGCAACCCGGAAAACCCGAAAAGGAGTGTTGTTTCGATGATCAATATGGTAAAGCTTCCCACCAAAAAAAGTAACCTGTTCCTGCGCGTAGCAAAGGGCCACTTTGCTACCAGCCACAGCCATATCAACTATTACATCGATGTCACCACCCAGAAGTCCCGCCTTTCCGAGGCCAAGGCCGTGGCAAAGGAGCTGGTGGCCGCTTACCAGCACAGCACCATTGTGGACACCGTGCTCTGTCTGGACGGCACGCAGGTGATCGGCACCTGCCTTGCCAACGAGCTGACCAAAGACGGCTTTGCCAACATGAACGCCCACCAGACCATTTATGTGATCACCCCGGAGTACACCACCGGCAGCCAGATCATCCTGCGCGACAATCTGGCCCCCATGGTCAAGGGCAAGCATGTGCTCATTCTGGCCGCTTCCATCACCACCGGCTACACCGTGCAGGCCGCTGTGGAGGCCGTGAACTACTACGGCGGCACCGTGGCAGGCCTTTCCGCTATTTTTGCCACCACCCATGAGTGCATGGGCTATGAGGTCACCTCCATCTTTGACCCCGCCAGCCTGCCGGACTACGCCAGCTTTGACAGCCGCGACTGCCCCCTGTGCAAGGCCGGCCAGCACATCGATGCGCTGGTGAACAGCTTTGGCTATTCGGCGCTGTAACCCCTTTCAGTCTGCTCACTTTGTTCGCATTCAGCTCCCCCGAAAGGGGGAGCTTTCTTTGTGCTTCCCGTAAAATGCAAAAAGCTCTCCCTTTCGGGAGAGCTGGCATCGCGCAGCGATGACTGAGAGGGTTATTTTTTCGGGAACACAAACGGCTCGTGCAGGTACACCGCCACCAGATATGCCGTCATGAAGCACCAGATGATGGGTTCGCACAGGATGACCGCATTGTACTGGAATTTCGGGATGAACACCAGCACAAAGATCACCTTGCCCACCAGCTCGATCACGCTGGAGAACAGCGGCAGCACCTTCTGGCCAAGGCTCTGCAGCGCGTAGCGGGTGCACAGCAGCACCCCCAGCACCGCATAGAACGGTGCGTTCCAGATCAGATACCGCGCACCGTTTTCCAGCACGATGGGTTCCGAAGAGCCGGAGATCAGCTGCACCATCCACTGAGCACCAAAGTTCATCAGCACCACGGCGGCGACCATCACCACCACCGAGTACAGATACATCTGCCGCATTCCCCTGCGCACACGGTCGGGCTGGTTTGCGCCGCGGTTCTGGGAAACGAAGGTGGAACCGGCGTTCGCCATGGAGATGAGCGGCATATCCGTAAAGGCAAACAGCTTGCGGGCAGCGGTGTGCCCCGCAATGGTCAGGGTGCCAAGCCCGTTGATGCCGTACTGCAGCACCACCGAACCCGCAGACACGATGCTGCTCATCAGGCCCATGGAGATGCTCTGGCTGAACAGCTCCCAGTAGAGATGACTGCCCACGGCGAAATGCTTTTTCTCCGGGATGAGGATGCGCACCTTTGCCAGCACGTACAGAACGCACAGCCCCACCGAGATGCCCTGTGCAATGACCGTTGCCACCGCTGCGCCCCGCACGCCCATGCCAACCCCGGCAATGAACCACAGGTCCAGCCCCACGTTCAGCACCGAGCTGATGAGCAGGAACACCAGCGGCATTACGCTGTTGCCAATGGCGCGCAGCAGGCCTGCGCACAGGTTATACATAAACATGACCACAACGCCAAGGTCGATCACGATGATGTAGCTGTAGGCATCTTCCAGAATTTCTGCCGGGGTATCCAGCAGCTGCAGCAGGGCATGCAGGCCGAAAAAGCCTGCCGTTGTAATGACCAGCGAGGCGATCAGACCAATGACGACCGACCCCACCACCGTGCGCTTGAGCAGGTCTTCGTCCTGCGCGCCGTAGGAGCGCGCTGCAACGATGGCAAGGCCATTGCCGATACCGATGCCAAAGCCGACTAAAAGCTCGTAGATCGAGCCGCAGGAGCCAATGGCGGCAAGGGCTGTATCG
>OGUQ01001942.1_pt1 | contig 15558 bp, 8 predicted proteins | sample 1574701 | NCBI WGS metagenome assembly OGUQ01 (sample SAMEA2582087, study PRJEB24529) | metagenome | biome: Human gut stool | place: China | collected 2011 | reverse complement strand
TCCATACAGTATCGGTCGGCATGGATACCGTTCCGCTCTCGCTGATAGTTATAACACCTCTGTTCATTTTTCGTCCTCCTTATTTCTCTTTTGGTCAGTTTCTTTTGTTTTTCTGCGTTGCATCAGTTTGTCCATGTCTATGGAAATCTTGTTATCGGTGATAACGGCATAGATTTGGGTGCTTCGCAGATTGGAATGTCCCATCATCTTGGCAACGCTTTCCATTGATATGCCCGAAGTAACCATGTTTACTCCGAATGTATGTCTTGCAACATGTGCGGTAAGGTTCTCATTGATACCCAAAGCCACACCGAGTGAATGAAATTCAAACCACATGGAATCACGTGAAGAAAGAGGGAAAACAGGTTTGCTATCATCCGCTGTATTGTATAGCGACATTATTTGTTCAGCTATAGGGTGCAAGGGAATGAACGCTTCGTTGTTGGTCTTTGCTCTTTTCTCACGGATGTATTTTCTACCGTCTGCCGTCATCCCGATATGGTGTGGATACAGGTTACGCAAATCGACATAAGCCAAACCTGTAAGGCTGGAGAAAACAAACATTCTTCGTGCCAACTCCAAAGCCTTATCCTCCATAGGAGTCTCCATAATGAGCAGCAAGTCATTTCTGGATATATGTCTACGCTTTGGTGAGCCTTTCTTTTCATATCCGACATCTTCCAATGGATTGAATTTCAGCAGACCTCTGTCAACAGCGATATAAACCAAGCGTTGCAGCCAACAAAGATTATGGTTCGTATTGGATGCACTATACCCTTTGCCAATCAAGAACAACTTATAAGATTTGCCAAATTCCTCAGTCAAATCTTCAAATGCAATGTCATTCATTCCTCGTAACCCGATGAACTCTCGCAAGTTTAGCTGCGATGTCTTAGATTGGCGATAAGAAGATGTTGAGTTAATACGGATAGAGCGCAGCCTAAGGCGTTCACGCTCCTCCTCGCCAGTGGCAAGCAATGTCATCGGGATAGTATTTGCATCAACAATAACATTCTTCAGAATCTCGGCGGTAACGATGCCCTTTTCCTTTGTTGCCTGCTCGTAGGCTTCGTCAATTCTTAGTCTGAACGCTTGCAGTTGTCCGTTCACTCTTGCATTCTTGGCTTCACCTTTTTTCGTGTCCCATTCTTCGGGAGCACAGTAAAGACCTGTTGCTATGGCTGACACTTTGCCGTCAATCGTGATACGGCAAAATATAGATGTGGTTCCGTCTGCCTTTACTCTGCCACGGTTGATATAATAAAACTGCTTGTATGTACTTCTCATTTTTATGTTCCTTTCTTATTTTGTGATAATATTACAGGACAAACTTGAAGTCCTTGTTGGCTTCGATGAACTTGTCCATATCCTCAAATAGCTTTTTCGGAGTGACACGTGCATAGATTTGCGTGGTCTGAATGTTGTTGTGACCAAGCATTCTGCTGATAGTCTCTATCGGAACACCTTCTTCGAGCGTGACGAGCGATGCGAAACTGTGCCGTCCAACATGATAGACCAAATCCATACTTATGCCAGATAGTACTCGGAGACTTTTCATGTTACCTCTTAGCACTCGAAATTCCTGTGGTGGTAAAAGAGTAGGTCTTGTCGGGTCTTTGTATTTCTTCAACATGGCAAGCGCCTCTGGCAGTAACTTCACACGTGCAAGCATCTTGTTCTTCTTTCTGTGGTATTTCAGCCAAAGGCTGCCCTCCTCATCACGAAAGATGTTTTCTTCCGTGATAGAAACAGTATCGGCATAAGCCGTGCCTGTATAGCAGGCGAAAAGAAAAAGGTCACGGGTCAAAGCCAACGATTTTCTTCGCTCTGGTATTTCGAGGTCACGAATTTTCAGGAAGTCCTCACGTGTCAACGCCTTTGGTGGATTCTCTTTCTTTTGAGGTAGCTTGAAGTGCATGAAATGATAACGCTCGGAGTGTCCTGCCTTGAAAGCTATTCGGCAGGTCTTCTTCAAGATGGCGAGATAGTGGCGGACTGTATCAAGTGCAAGACCTCTCTCGTCCAAGCAAAAGTCCATGTACTCACGGATAAACTGCTCGTCAAGCTCACCGAATGCCACATCGTCAGTTCCATAACGCTTCTTGACGAACAATACCAATGTCAGGCGAGTGTACTGGTAGTTTGGCAGCGTGCCTTTTTTGTAGTCGATGCCGATTCTTGACTCAATGTCCGCAATGATGGCGTCAAGCTGCTTCAACAAGGTCATCTGAGTGTCTGCACTGCATTGAAACAGATCCTTTATCGCCTTTGCGTCAAAATCCGTCTTGCGCTCCACAAGTGACTCGTAGGCTGAGTTTATTGCCAGCAACAGCTTGTCAATCTTGGCGTTCACTTCCACAGCCTCCTTACTCTTGCCGTCAAGTCTGCTCTCACGTGGATTCCATAACTTTGGCGTACATGACAACTTACAACCGAACTGCGCCATTGTACGGTTGAGGGTGATGCGTCCCATGATGGGAGCCTTACCGTTCTTGTCCAATCCGCTCTTTTTAAGGTAGAGCAGCACCTTGAATTTTTCAACTTTCATCTGCTTACTTTTTTAGTTTGCAAAAATAATCAATCAGTAAGCATTCTCCGTCATTGAAAGTTGTGCAGAACTGTGCAACAAACACTGGTGACAAACTATTTGTTTTTCACCTCGTTAGCAGTGTTGGTTTCGGTAACTGACCGCTAACGGTTTGGTAACTGAAATAACTCAATATCCTGCTCGGCTTTGCTTTGCAGCCAATTGGCAGAATTATGAAATATTGCTCATTCTCAACCACTTGCAGTTCATTTCTCTCATCTTCACTTTCCGTTGCTTTTGCTTAAATTGTGCACATGAGCCGACATACAAACGCCACCTTATTGATATATAGTGGTGCAAATATAACGACTGTACAAAAGCTGCTGGGACACAAAAGTGTGAAGACAACTCAGGTATATGCAAATATCATGGACATGACTATTGTGCATGACCTTGAGAAAGCAGCCTATTCAAAATTAGCTAATAGACCAAAAAGCTAGGCAGTGATTGTCTGGAAATGTCCTGTTTTTAAGATTGGTTTCAACAGAGTTGATTCAAAATCTAACAATATGGCAGAAATAATGCATAAATCAATGTAAGAATATGCAATTTACAAATGATTTGTCGCATATAAATGACTGTAATATACATAAAAAGTGCAATGTCAGGACTCTTTCCTTTTAAAGGAACGATCCGTTCCTTTAAAAGGAACAGATCGTTACTCACCGAGGAACATCTAATTGCTTTAAAAGGAAGAGCCAAAAGTAGTTTTAATTTCTAATTCTGTTCTAACTGATAGACTTTCCTGTCACAGGGAAATATATCATATCGAAACTAAATATTTCTTTTATATTCAAAGATGCAAGCTGATATAAGTAATCATATAGCACAAGGAAACAAAAAACGGACAGATGTATTTCATCCGTAGATCTGCTGTTTTAAAATCCTGCCGATTTTTGTCATTCTCCCAAGCAGGTTCTGCATATTTTGAATTATACCATAACTAAATATGCTTTTCTTCAGATTTGATCTTTTTCTACTATCACGCCAAAAAAGTAATCATTCATTATGATTGGTGGTGAGAAATATTCGGGAAATATAAAAATAGTATCCAATAATAATACCTCATATAAATAAAATAAAGACATAACTTTCTTATAATGAATGAACTAAATGATTGAAATGGATAGAAACAGGGTATCATTCGTTAAAGAAAAGGGTAGTTATAATGCTGATAAATAATTGATTATCACGTTTATATATGGATACAATAACATATATGACGATTAGGTTTATATTTCTCATTATTATAATAATCAACACTTTATATAAAGAATTAGTTCTGCAAAGACTTTGCAAATTTCGTACATCGGTATGCAAACTCAAGAAGTAGCGATTAAGCCTAATTTAAAGGTAGTACTTAGGTCGGATGCTCAACAGATCGATGAAGTTGTTGTTACAGCAATGGGTATTAAAAGATCTGAAAAAGCATTAGGTTATGCTGCAACTTCAGTGGGTGGAGAAAAAATTGCGGAAAGCCGTACATCTGATGTGATGTCAAGCTTGGCAGGTAAGATTGCAGGTGTACAGATTTCCAGCACTTCATCTGACCCCGGAGCCTCTAATTCGGTCATTATCCGTGGAGTTAGCTCACTCTCCGGTACCAACCAACCACTATATGTCGTGGATGGAGTACCTTTGAATAACTCTACCGTATACTCTACAGATGGCTTGAATAGCGGATATGATTTTGGAAACGGTGCCAACGCTATCAATCCGGATGATGTGGCAAACATGACTATTTTGAAAGGTGCTGCGGCCACTGCTTTGTATGGTAGCCGTGCTGCCAACGGTGTAGTCATGATTACTACCAAAAGCGGCCGGAAAGAAAAAGGAGTTGGAATCGAGTATAACGGTGGAGTTCAGTGGTCAACTGTTCTGCGTCTGCCGGAATTTCAAAATGAATTTGGTATGGGATGGAACGGCAACCATACAGAATTGGAGAACGGTTCCTGGGGACCTCGTTTCGATGGTTCCATGCAGTTGTGGGGTAATGTGTACAACAACTCTCAGAAACTGAAACCTTATGTGGCAATGCCTGATAACATCAAAGACTTTTTTGATGCGGGATTCAGATATAGCAACAGCCTTTCATTCAATGGAGCTACAGATAAAAGTGATTATTATGTATCATTCTCTCAGATCAGCGATGATGGTATGATCCCGACAGATGCCGACAGCTACGATAAATATACTTTTTCTGCACGCGGCAGCCATAAGGCAGGAGCGTTGACATTCTCTTCTTCACTGAATTACGCTTATCAAAAGAATAACTTTGCTACTACGGGACAAGGTTTGTCCATGCTAAACTCTTTATATCAGACACCAAGAGATATCAGCATAATAGGACTGGAAGACCAGAATGATCCGTTCAACACTCCGGGATATTATTATACCCCCTACGGAGTTATGAACCCTTATTATATTTTGAATAACTATTTGAATGAATATGAATCTGAAAGATTCTACGGAAAATTTCAATTGGATTATGAATTCCTGAAATACTTCAAGTTTACGTATCGTATGGGCTTGGATACTACAACAGGACAAAGTGACAAAGGAAAACCGAATCTGTACGCTCTTTATTATGAAGGTACTCCTAATGGAGAAGGTCAGGGCTCCAGCAGTCCTTTCTCTGGTGAAACCGGACAATATTCTGAGCAGATAACCCGTCGTCGCGAGATAAACCAGGATATTATGGTTAATTTCAATATGCCGGTTAACGATTTTAATATCAATGCACTGGTCGGTTTCAATGGCAATGAACGTAAAGTCTCTTATCAATATTCAGAAGTTAATGATTTAACGATTCCTACATGGTTTAATCTGAAGAACTCCGGCAAAACTCCTATAGTAGAACAGCACATGGAACTCAGACGTCTGATGGGTGTTTTCGGACAGTTTGAAGGTTCATGGAAGAATATGCTCTATTTAACGGTTACTGCCCGTAATGACTGGTCTTCTACTCTTCCGAAAGAAAATCGCAGTTTCTTCTATCCTGGTATTACCGGTAGTTTTATTTTCAGCGAATTATTGAATGACAATCTGCAAGATGTGATAACTTTTGGTAAGATACGCGCCAGCTGGGGTAAAACAGGTAACGATGCTGATGTGTATATGGTTAATCCTGTGTATGCCCAATCTTCCAATAGAATACCTTTCGGTTCTCTGACTTTCCCTCTAGGAGGTGTCAACGCTTACTCTGCAGGAAATGTACTCGGAAGTAATACATTAAGTCCGGAAATGACCACAGAATCTGAAGTCGGTTTAAATATGGCTTTTTTCAAAAACCGCCTCTCTTTTGACGTATCTTATTATAATAGGAATACCGATAAGCAGATTTTCTCTTTGGCTATGGACCCTGCTTCAGGCTATACAGCACAGAATATGAACCTGGGTAAGATTCGTAACCGTGGTATAGAACTCCTGATCAGCGGCACTCCGATAAGAACAAAAGATTTCAGTTGGGAACTGACATGGAACTTCACAAAGAACTGGAGTAAGGTGATCAGTTTACCGGAAGAATTGGGTGGCATTACAACGATTTATGGTCTCAATGGAGGTACCAGTATGTACGCTATAACAGGCATGCCTGTTGGTGTTTTCAAGGCTCAGGTAGCCGAACGTGATCCGCAAGGACGTATTGTAGTAAATTCATCAACAGGTCTTCCGGTTGAAGCCAGCGAATTCGGAATCTGCGGAGATATGAATAACAAATATCAAATGGGTGTTTCTACTAACTTGAAATATAAAGGTATAAGCTTAGGCATTGATTTTGATATCCGTCAGGGCGGAGTGATGTATTCACGTACTAAAGATATAAACTATTTTACCGGTAACGCGATACAGACTGCCTACAATGACCGTAATCCTTTGATTGTTCCTAACTCAGTAAATAAAATAGTGAATGGAGAAAACGTTACTTATGTAGAAAATACAACTCCTATTACAAGCTCTAACATTTATAAATACTGGGGCGACGGTGGCTCTGATATGGGAAGCTGCTTCCTGGTAGACAAATCATACGTCAAGCTTCGTTCTGTTGTATTAGGTTGGGACCTGCCCAAAAGATGGTTGGCAAAAACTCCTTTCCAGGCAGTAAAAGTGTCTGCATATGGCAATAACTTATTTGTCTGGACTCCATCCAGCAATACATTTATTGATCCCGAAATGACTTCATTTGGTAACGACCTTGAAGGTAACTATGGAGAATACACGGCTAATCCCAGCTCACGTCGTTTCGGTTTCAACTTAATGGTTAAATTTTAAACAGGAATAAAAATGAAAAAAATATTATTATATGCATCATTAGCAACAACAGCATTGTTTGCAGGTTGCGACCTGAACATCAATGACGACCCGAACTACCCGATGAATGATCAGGTGACGGCGGATTTGATATTCCCCTCTATCAGTGCTTCCATTGCTTCGGCGGTAGGCGGAGAAATTTATAATTACGCTGGCTTTTTCGCTCAGTACTATGAACAGAAACCGGAGTCGAATCAGTATAACACTCTATGTGAATATACATTTACCGAATCTTCCCAACAAATGGATTATTCTTATAGAATCCTGTTTGCAGGAGCTTTGGAAGATGCAAAGCAGGTGCTGGAAAAGACCACAAACCCTGCCGACCGATTCGCCACTACCATACTGAGAGCATATGCCTTTCAGATAATGGTAGATAATACCAGTGACTCACCTTATTCGGAAGCTCTGCAAGGTAATGCCAATGCCACACCTAAGTGGGATACGGGTGAAACAGTATATAAAGGTATATTAGGTGAGATAGATGCGGCAGAAGCTGCTTTGGATGGAAGTGGTATGGATGTGCCGGATTTGATATTCAACAAAAATATCGCTCAATGGAAAGGTTTTGCCAATGCTCTTCGCCTCCGTATGTATCTGCGTTTCATTGATGCCAACATAGATGCGGCTTCGTATACAGAGAAAGTGAAGACCTTAGTACAAAACAACGAATTCTTTACCGGTGACGTGAAATTGGATTGTTTCTTGGATGAAACAGACAAACGGAATCCATGGTATAATACGAATGCGGTCGGCTTGACCGGTAATCATTGTGCTGCCTATCCGTTAGTATCTTATTTAAGCAGCACAGGAGACCCTCGAATCGCTTATGGTATTAGTAAAACAGATGCGGATGGAAAGTATGTCGGTCAACTTCCCGGAGGAAAAACACATATGCAAAGCATTCTGGGTACTGACAACTGGAAAAACAAAAACGTAAGTGCGATTGATTACTCTATCGGAGCCACAAAACCTGTCTATTTCTTTACTCAGGCTGAATTACAATTCCTGATAGCTGAGGTATATGCTCGTTTTCACAATGATGATGCGAATGCAAAGAGTGCTTATGAAGCAGGTGTAACTGCAGACTTTGCCGTTCGTGGATTTGCAGGTCAAGAGAATACCATTTTGGAAGGAGCGTGTGCATGGTCTGCTGCTTCTACACAGGCAGACAAGTTAAACTTGATATATATGCAGAAATGGGTATCTCTTTTCTACATGGATCATATGGAAGCATGGAGTGAGATTCGTCGTACGGATTGTCCGAAACTGTCTTCTTATTCAGCAGCACAGATACAGGCTAATGAGTCAGTATACACTCCGGGAGAGTTAGTTGCTCCATGGACTAATGGTCTGGAAGCGGGTGGACTGATGAAACGTATGACTTATCCATTAAGCGCACGTCAGCAAAATGTGAATACTCCTGCAGGGGTACCGGGAAGTACTCCGGTTTGGTGGGATATCAAATAGTAACCAATAACTTAGTAAGTTTTACGTATGAAAAATATAATATACAGCATATTAGTATGTTTGCCGTTTGTCTTTGGAGCTTGCGACAAATCAACAGATGACACTTCTAAAGTCACCTATTTTGTTACGTTGGAAAGAGAGGGTGATGAAAAGATCGTTTTAGAAAAAGGGCAACCCTTTGTGGAGCCGGGATATTATGCGGAAATGAACGGAGAAGATATTACTGAATCTGTTCAGATAAAAGGTAGTGTTGATGTCAACACTCCGGGAATCTACAATTTAGTATATGCGGCATACAACGAGGACGGTTTTGCCAAAACATTTACACGAACAGTATATGTGGCAGATAATACTGCTTCTCCTTTGAAATCCGGAATTTATACCGTAGCCGAAGGAAGCAAACGTACCGCCCCTTCTGTGGTAGCTTTCAGTGGATATGAGATTGTGATTTTCCAGATGGAACCGGGGATTTTTTATATCAGCGATTTCTTAGGAGGCTGGTATGACCAGCGTGCTGGCTATGGACCGGACTATGCAATGGTTGGCAAATTCGAATTGAATGATGATAATACCATTACTCCTCTGGAAAGTTATGTTGCAGGTTGGGGAGATTCCATGGATCAAATGACTAATACATTATTGGACCCTGCGACTGGGACTCTGAAATGGACTGTTGCTTATGCCGGTCAGCTATCTTTTGACATTATAGTAAAACAATAAAAATACGATTATGAAGAAATATATGATATTACTTTTAGCTTCACTGGCTTTTACATTCGTGGCATGCGACAACGATACAGAACCAGGTGGTACTGCTGTTGAAAAAATGGCAGGAGACTGGTGGGTGACAGTGAATGCATTTATTGACGGGAAAGAAGTAGAAGATCCTTTTGGAGCAGGACATCTGCAAATGAGTACTTACAATACAGCCAGCAACAGTGAAACTGAAATGTGGTTGGATGATTTAGGAAACTTCTGGGAATATAAACTGAAAGTAAACGTGAATTATGCAGCGAGGACTTTCTCGACAACAGGCTTTGTGGATAATGTAACATATGAATCCAAAGTGAAAATAACTGATGGCAAGGTACTGGAAAAAGCTGCCACAACTCCTAGTGGTATGCCTGCTGACAGTATCGTATATATGGTACAATTCGACGACGATGAAGATGGATTAACTTATAAAGTTTCAGGCTTCCGTCGAACAGGTTTCCCTGCTGACGATTTTTAACAGAAGAGTTTAAATATAGAGAGGGCTGTTCCAATGATCGGAGCAGCCTTTTTTGCAATCTAACCTCAACTAAGACAGATCAATATATAAGCAGTCTCCAATATTTACAATATTTCCTTGCCTTTAAAAGAAAAATGAATGGGACAATGTTTTTAATTAGCAACATCCATTACCTGATTAATTGTATACAAATAAAAGCGCCTCTTATAGCATGATACTATTTTTTGTTTATAATAGCTCCTTGTTTTATAGATATAATATTGATTATAAGATAAATAGTTTTCATTTCGGTAGAGAAGTGGTATTACATAAAAGAGAGTAAAACATTAGCTGAATTAGGGTAATTAACTGTCAAATAGATATATAAGCTATTTCTGCTTGATAAAATATCGACTGGTGTTACTGATTTATCCCCTATATACCTAACTGATTATCAGTTATATATAAATCCATTAGTTCTGCAAAGACTTTGCAGATTTCGTATATTGGTATGCAAACACAAGAAGTCGTAATCAAACCTACTTTGAAAGTTTTGTTAAAGTCTGATTCTCAGAATCTTGAAGAGGTAGTGGTAACAGCTATGGGTATTAAGCGCTCTGAAAAATCTTTAGGTTATGCAGTATCCAGTGTAAAAGGAGATGAGATAACTAAAGCGCGTGAAAGTAATGTGCTTAATTCATTGTCCGGTAAGATTGCAGGTTTGCAAATTGCACAGTCGTCTGGAACGGTAGGTGGTAGTTCAAGTATACAGATTCGTGGTGCTTCCTCTATTGGCACAGTTTCTTCCCCTTTATTTATTATTGACGGACTTCCTATTGACAATGGTTCTTACAATCCTGACAGAACCAATGGTATAGTCGATGTAGGTAACCGTGCAGGAGATATCAACTCTGACGATATTGAATCTATTAACGTATTGAAGGGTGCAGCTGCAACTGCATTGTATGGAGCACGTGCAAAAGACGGTGCAATTGTTATTACTACTAAGAAAGGGAAGAAGAATTCACCGGTATTTGTTACGGTAAACTCTTCAACACGATTTGAGAATGTACTTAAATTGCCTGATTTCCAGAATGAGTATGCACAAGGTAGCTACGGAGTATATAATGTAAAAATGCTGAATGGATGGGGACCGAAGATTTCATCGGTACAAGATCAGCAATTTACAGATTATAAAGGAGATAAAGTGACCTTGAAAGCAAATCCTGATAATGTGAAGGATTTCTATGAAACCGGAATGAGCTATATTAATAATGTGTCAGTAGCCGGAGGTGGTGAAAAGGCTGATTTCCGTTTGAGCTTTACTTCTACTAATCAGACCGGTGTTGTGCCAGGTTCTGACTATAACAAATATGCATTCTCTGTGAATGCAGGTATGAACTTTACTAGCAACTTCACAGGACGCATCTCTGCCCAATATATACGTTCAGATTCTGAAGGTCGTCCGGCACAGGGGGCAAATGATAGCAACTTGCTGATTCCTTTAATCAATGGATTGCCAAGAACGATTGATATTCATGATATTAAGCAGAACTGGATTGATGAAAATGGCAAACAGGTTACGTTGGATCCGGAAGGCAAAAGTAATAATCCGTACTGGATTATTAATAAGAATAAATTTACCAATAATCTGGATCGTATGATCGGTAATATCACATTGACTTATAAGCCGATTGAAGGATTGACTATCACTAACAATGCCGGAACTGACTTCTATACAGAAGGAAGACGTAAACTTTACGCAAAGGGTACTGTAGGAGCCTTAAATGGTAAGTTTCAGACTTGGAATTTGTATAAAAGAATTATAAATAATGACTTAATGGTTTCCTATGAGAAGACTTTTGCCAATGATTATCATTTTAAGGCGATGGTAGGTCATAATCTCTATCAGGAAGAATGGAAGAATGAAAATGTACAAGCTCAGAACCTGGTAGTTGACGGATTGTATACATATACTAATGCGAAATCTACTACTCCGGTGAATTATTATGAAAAGAAACGTCTTGTCGGTTTATACGGAGATATTAGCTTGGGATACAAAGATATGCTTTTTATTAATGTAACAGGACGTAATGACTGGTCGTCTACTCTGCCTATTAATAACCGTTCTTATTTCTATCCATCTATCAGCGGTAGCTTTATTTTCACAGAATTGATGGAGAATAAAGACATCCTGAATTACGGTAAGATTCGTTTAAGTTATGCGAATGTGGGTAGTGACGAAGATCCGTACAATTTGGCATTTAAATATACTCCAGCTAGTACTTACTTTTTGCAATATCTGGGTAATGTCAATACTTTCCCACACATGGGACTGGTTGGTTTTACCGGGCCTCGTGTTCTGCCGAATGAAAACTTGAAACCTCAGAACCAAAGTTCATTCGAAGTCGGAGCTGATTTACGTTTTTTTGGTGGAAAGATTCGTTTGGATATGACTTATTATAGCAATATCACAAAGAATCAGATTGTAAGTATTGATGTCCCGTTATCAACAGGTTACTTTGCTAATAATATCAATGCCGGAAAGATTGCCAATAAGGGTGTCGAAGTAACTTTGGGCTTGACTCCTGTAGAAACACGTAACTTTAAATGGGACTTGGATGCAACGTTTGCTTCTAATAAGCAGACTGTAGAAGAGTTGGCTGAAGGACTTGATGAATATACATTGACTAGCGGATTGAGTGGTTTGCAGATTAAGGCTGCCAAAGGTGATTCGTTCGGTTTGTACGGTACTGCCTGGAAGCGTGATGATCAAGGTAATTATGTAATCAACTCTAAGACAGGTTTGAGAGAAACAGTCAATAACGTACGTTTGGGAGACGTTTATCCTGACTTTACAATGGGTATCAACAATACACTTACTTATAAAGGGCTGACTTTTAGTTTCTTGATTGATATCCGTCATGGAGGTTCCTTATATTCGGAAACAGTAGCTAATTTGAGAAGCAGTGGTTTGGCTGCAGAAACAGTGGCTCACCGTGAAGATGCCTCTTTTATTGAACCGGGTGTTATTCTTCAGGATGACGGAACTTACAGACCTAATGATGTTCCGGTGAAGAGTATGCAGGACTACTGGCAGCATGTGGCGAACTCCAGTAATAATGAAGGAAATATCTATAATGCATCATTTGTGAAACTTAGAGAAGTGCAATTGTCCTATAGTTTTCCGCGTAAATGGTTTAAGAGTTTCTTTGTTAAATCATTGGATTTAGGCTTCGAGGCACGTAACTTATGGATCATCAAAGATCATGTGCCGCATATTGATCCGGAAGCTAACTTCTTCGGTCCTTCTCAGATCGGAGGCGGTGTAGAGTTTAACAGTATCCCTTCTACCAGAAGTTTCGGATTTAATCTCAGACTAACATTGTAAGAATTAAACGAACATGATTATGAAAAAGAAAATATTAGCATATGCATTGAGCGCTTTGACATGTGGGTTATTTACTTCATGCAGCGACTGGCTTGATATCAACCATGACCCCAATACTGCCGAGAAAGTTGATCCCGGATATTTGTTTAACTATGTAGCCGTAAACTGGGCCGGAACACGTACCGGTGGTGACTTCTATATTCCGTTATCAATGAGTTCACAGTGTCAGGTTGACGGTGGACTTGATTATGGTGGCTGGGATGAATCGGTATATACCATTTCCCCTTATAGTACAGGAAATACGTGGAAACATTACTACTCTGTCGGTGGTAATAACTTGATGCTGGCTATTAAAAATGCGGAAGAAGCAGATCCGGTGAATCACAATGCTATTGCACAGTGTAAGATTCTGTTGGCTGAACATATGTATGAAGCGACGATGCTATGGGGGGATATCCCTTTCACTGAATCTTGGAACGGAACAATTAAGTATCCGAAATTTGATTCTCAGGAAAGTGTATTGAATGGGGTGTTGTCATTGCTTGATGAAGCACTGCAGATCATGGATTTGAATGATGCCAATGCGATTGATGAATACGATATCTATTATAAAGGTGATATGAATAAATGGATGACTTTGGCCAAATCTTTAAAGTTCAGAACACTGATGGTTATGGTGGACAAAGATCCTTCTAAAGCTACTGCCATTGGTACGTTGTTACAGGCTGGAGGCATGGTATCATCAGCATCAGATAATTTGGTGTTCCCTTATTCTGCAGAACCGGGTAACCAGAATCCTAAGTATGAACTTATAGAATTGGTTGGCGGTACACAGATATTGTTTTTTGCCAGCAACTATATGCTGAAGCCGATGCAGGAACGTAATGACCCCCGTATTCCTTGTTATTTTGAACCGGGTGCCGACGGTGTATATAGAGGCTTAGGTAACCGTGAACCTGCTGTTACTGATGACAAAGATAATATGTTATCATCTGTTGTGAGCAGTTATCTTTTCAGAAAAGATGCACCGGAGTTAATATACTCTTGCCAGGAGCAGTTGCTTCTGGAAGCGGAAGCTTATGCGCGCGGTTTGGGAGTTGCTCAGAATTTGTCGAAGGCTAATGAATTGTATAAGAAAGGCATTCGGGAAGCATGTGCATTTTATGGAGTAGCGGAAGCGGATATTGATACATATGTTACAGGTTTGCCGGAATTGACAGCGCTGACTCAGGAGAAAGCACTGTATGAGATTCATATGCAGCAGTGGATTGATTTAATGGATCGTCCGTTTGAGGAGTTTGTACAGTGGAGACGTTCTGGTACTGCTGGAAATGAAGTCCCGACCTTACAAGTGCCGGAAGATGCAACTTCAAAAGAACTGATCAGAAGATGGGAGTATAGCCCGGAAGAGATGACTGCTAATATCAATGCACCGAAAGAATCTCCGAAGATTTGGGAAAAGTTATGGTTTGATTTATAATTGAATTACTATAAATGGTTACGAAAAAGAGGACAATACAACATTGTCCTCTTTTTTTTTGTTATATTTGCGACCATATTTAGATTTATATAGTAGAAGTTAAAGAATGAAAGAATTTATAATATCCGAAGCCAAAGTAGAAACCGCAGTACTTGTCGGACTCATTACCCAGATGCAGGATGAGCGGAAAACGAACGAGTATCTGGATGAATTGGCTTTCCTTGCTGAGACGGCTGGGGCGGAGGTAGTGAAACGATTTACACAGAAATTGCCGACAGCCAATTCGGTTACTTATGTCGGAAAAGGAAAACTGGAAGAGATCAGACAATATATACGGACAGAAGAGGAAGAAGAACGTGAAGTGGGAATGGTTATCTTTGATGATGAACTTTCCGCGAAACAAATACGTAACATTGAAGCCGAACTGAAAGTAAAGATACTAGACCGTACTTCATTGATCCTCGATATATTTGCGATGCGTGCACAGACTGCCAATGCGAAAACGCAGGTAGAACTGGCTCAGTACAAATACATGTTACCACGTTTGCAACGACTCTGGACTCACCTGGAACGTCAGGGTGGTGGCTCCGGTAGCGGAAGCGGTAAAGGAGGTTCTGTGGGACTTCGCGGACCGGGTGAAACGCAGCTCGAAATGGACCGCCGTATTATCCTCAACCGTATGTCACTGTTGAAAGAACGTCTGGCGGAAATAGACAAACAGAAAGCCACACAGCGCAAGAACCGCGGACGTATGATCCGTGTCGCATTGGTCGGCTATACAAATGTTGGAAAGTCGACCATCATGAACTTGCTGGCAAAGAGCGAAGTGTTTGCCGAAAACAAGCTGTTCGCTACGCTCGATACAACAGTACGCAAAGTGATCATCGATAACCTGCCATTTCTTCTGTCGGACACAGTCGGATTTATCCGTAAGTTGCCCACTGACCTGGTAGACTCATTCAAATCGACTTTGGATGAGGTGCGTGAAGCCGATTTACTGGTGCATGTAGTAGACATCTCTCACCCCGGATTTGAAGAACAGATCGAAGTGGTGAACAAGACACTTGCCGACATTGGCGGCGGTGGCAAACCCATGATACTTATATTCAATA